>Ga0134092_1000092_pt1 | contig 87992 bp, 76 predicted proteins | sample 3_6taG_FD_94454 | JGI IMG/M metagenome (GOLD analysis project Ga0134092, IMG submission 94454) | Switchgrass degrading microbial communities from high solid loading bioreactors in New Hampshire, USA - 3_6_20_6_A3 metaG | ecosystem: Engineered > Bioreactor > Semi-continuous > Anaerobic >... | reverse complement strand
TACATCGTTTTCATCTATGGCATTACTTAAGTTTTTGGCTATTTCTATATTTTCTCTCTCTTCCTCTTTTAATTTGCCTAAGATTGAATCATAACCATAGATTGTTACGCAGTTGCCGTCCTTTTTCAAAAGCATGGCTAATTTAAAGTACCTTAGGTCTCCCCCAATTATTAAGAAACGTTTTTTACTCATCATAAATGCAAATTCCTCCTGTAAATTTGGAAATCCAGGACGTATTGTAGTCTAAACAAGCCATCTAACTATTATATCTTATGACTTATTAAGTATATTAGTGCTTGTATATACATTAATTAATTATGTAACTGACAGGACCGGGAAATAAAAAAATCCTACCTTCTTCTCTGTTTTTTCAGAAGGCAGAATTTTTATGAGATTGGAATTGTTTCGATTTTTGATAGCTATGTTTATTAATTGCTATTTTTTTAATTCTTGCTTATTTTTTAGCCTTTGTAACCCTTTATTAGTTCCGCAAAATCAACGTCTTTTTTAAATTTGCCGACTGCTGCAATGCTCATTTTATTAAAGTCAAATATCTGCTTGATAACTCTGTTCACCGAGTCCATATTTACATTATCAATTCTTTCCAATATTTCCTCCGGCGTATTTATATAGCCCAGCAGCAGTTCTGATTTACCCATGCTGTTCATCCTGCTGTTTGTACTCTCAAGTCCGAGCATATAGTTGCCTTTAAGCTGTTCTCTGCCCTTGTTAAGCTCGGCTTGGTCAATTCCTTTTTCCAGAAGATTTTTTGTTTCCTCTAATATTAAATTTACGACAACATCAACCTGTTCAGGATTCATACCCGCATATATCACGAAGGAACCTGAATTTACATAGGAAGAGGGGTATGAATAAATGGAATAGACAAGCCCCTTTTCTTCCCTTATTTTTTGAAATAACCTGGAACTCATTCCCCCGCCGAACACGTTGTTGACAACCAGCATGGGATAAAGATCGTCATTTCCGTGTTCAATTCCTTTAAAACCTACACATAAATGTATCTGCTCTGTGTCTTTTTGCTTGATTTTTATATCCGATCTAAATTCCACCGGATTAAAGGAAACTTCTTTTTGATATTTACTGTTCCATTGGCTGAAATATTTATTAACCAAATCCAGCAGTTTATTTTCATCAAAGTTACCTGCCACGGAAATTACAGTATTGGAACATGTGTAATTTCGGTCAATGTAGTCTATTATCATTTCCCTCTTCAGATCTCGAAGAATGCTCTGCCTGCCAAGTATGGGATACCCCAGTGGGTCACCGTCCCACATTGTTTCTGACAATATATCATGTACAAGTTCCTCCGGGGTATCATCATACATGTTTATTTCTTCAATTATTACCTGTTTTTCTATCTCCATGTCCCTTTCGGCAAATAATGAGTTAAAGAACATATCCGAAAGGACGTCCAGTGCTATGTCAATATGAGTATCAAGGGTTTTTGCATAATAACAGGTGTATTCTTTACCTGTAAATGCATTTAGCTGGCCGCCTATACTGTCTATATAAGCTGCAATTTCTTTAGCGGATCTGTTTTTAGTTCCCTTGAACATCATATGCTCTATAAAATGAGAAATTCCGTTGTTTATTGCATCTTCATTTCTTGATCCTGTACCAACCCATATACCGACAGAGACAGACCTTACATATGGTATATTTTCGTAAACAACCCTGATTCCGTTATTCAGTTTAGTTCTTTTTAGCATATCTATCACTTGCCTTGCTCTTTTCTTCATCAAGTAAGGCGTCTTTCCTTGACAGGGTTATCTTGCCCTGTTTATCAATCTCAAGAATTTTAACAAGGATTTCATCGCCTACGTTTACAATATCTTCAACTTTGTTAACACGTTTCTTGTCAAGCTTTGAAATGTGAACCAGACCTTCTTTCCCGGGCAGGAACTCAACAATTGCTCCAAAGGGCATTATCTTTATTACTTTACCGAGATATACCTGTCCCGGTTCCACATCCCTGCCAATGCTTTCTATTATTTTTTTAGCCTTGAGGGCTGATTCAAGGTCTGTTGATGAAACGTATACCGTTCCGTCATCCTCTATATGAATTTTAACACCGGTATCAGCCGTAATTTTATTAACTATCCTTCCGCCGGGTCCAATTACATCCCTTATTTTATCAGTGTCTATTGACGTAGTTATAATCTTCGGCGCATAAACCGAAAGCTCTTTCCTTGGTTCAGGTATTGTCTTCAGAATTATTTCATCAAGAATCTGGTACCTGCCTTTTTTGGTCAGCTCGAGAGCTTGTCTGATTATTTCTTCTGTAAGTCCGTCAATTTTTATATCTACCTGAATAGCCGTTATTCCTTTTTTGGTTCCGGCTACTTTAAAGTCCATGTCACCGTAAAAGTCTTCAATTCCCTGTATATCCATTAGAAGGACGAAATTACCTGGATTGTCCTCATCTGTTACAAGTCCGGTTGATATACCTGCAACAGGGCTCTTAATAGGTATACCGCCGTCCATCAATGCCAACGTGCTTCCGCAAACGCTTGCCTGGGATGTTGAACCGTTGGACATAAGTACTTCGGAAACAAGTCTTATGGCATAAGGGAATTCCTTCTTGTCAGGTATAACAGGTTCCAAGGCCCTTTCTGCCAATGCACCATGACCTATTTCCCTTCTTCCCGGGCCTCTTACCGGTTTTGCTTCGCCAACGCTGAATGAGGGGAAATTATAGTGATGCATGTATCTCTTTTCTTCTTCAAGATCTACACCGTCAAGAATTTGAACATCTTCAAGGGCACCTAAAGTTAAGGTGGTAAGAACCTGTGTCTGGCCTCTCTGGAAAACTGCAGAACCGTGAACCCTTGGCAAAATGCCAACTTCAGCGGACATGGGCCTTATTTCGTCAAGTCTTCTGCCGTCAACCCGTTTTCCTTCTTTTAAAATCATTTCCCTTACTATTTTTCTTTCTAATTTATATGCGGCATCAAGTATAGTTGAAGTCATGTCGGGATAAATCTCGGCAAAATGCTCTGCTATTTCGTTTCTCAACTGTGAGAGGTGGTCTTCCCTTACTTCCTTTTTCTCACTTATCAGGGCTTCCCTAATCCTGTCATATGCATATTCTTTGACTGCATTCAGTATTTCTTCCGGTACCTCAAAGGATTGATATTCAAATTTAGGTTTGCCGATTTCGGCTACTATTCCTTCAATAAATTCAACTATTTTCTTTATTTCTTCATGGCCTTTTTTAATGGCATTGAGCATTACATCTTCCGGAACTTCGTTAGCACCGGCTTCAATCATTACTATTTTTTCTTTTGTACCGGCCAGTGTTACATACATCTGGCTTTTTTCCCTCTGCTCGGCAGTAGGATTGATAACGACTTCATTATCAACCAATCCAAGCACGACACCGCCGATAGGCCCTTTAAAAGGTATGTCTGAAATTGAAAGGGCAGTGGATGTTCCTATCATGGCAGCAATTTCAGGAGAATTATCCTGGTCTACGGAAAGAACGGTATTCACTATCGATACTTCATTTCTCATGTCTTTAGGAAATAACGGCCTTATCGGGCGGTCAATAACCCTGGCTGTCAATATTGCTTTTTCCGAAGGCTTACCTTCCCTTTTGATAAATCCTCCGGGAATTTTGCCAACTGCATAGAGCCTTTCCTCGTAATCAACGCTAAGAGGGAAAAAGTCCACTCCTTCTTTTGGTTCCCTAGACGCAGTGGCAGTTGAAAGAATAACAGTATCTCCGTATCTGACTAACACTGCACCGTTTGCAAGTTGGGCATACCTGCCTGTTTCAATTATAAGTTCCCTTCCAGCTAATTCTGTTTTATAAATCTTGTACATTATATAATAATGCCTCCTTCACTACTGCTACAGAACAGAATTTACTGACAGAGAGCAGAAAACCGACACCAAAAACCGAATAAATTCATCTATTCGACCTTTGGTCTCTGTTCCCTGTCTCTCTGTCATTTTTAATTATAATTCTGTAGCATTGTACTATTATATTATTTGCAATAATTAAACCTTAATTTATCGTATAAAAAAATTTTTTGAGGTAATATATTGCAACTAAATTATATCATTGTCGTAAGCTGCTCTCATAATTATAGCAAAATAATATAATAATGAGCGGTTTACCGCTCATTTTTATTTTCTTAAATTTAATTTTTCTACGATTGCACGATAACGTTCTATATCTACTCTCTGTAAATAATTCAGAAGCCCTCTCCTCTGACCTACCATCTTTAACAAGCCTCTCCTTGAATGGTGGTCTTTTCTGTGAATTTTCAAGTGTTCATTTAAATGATTTATCCTTTCCGTTAAAAGGGCAATCTGTACTTCCGGTGAACCGGTATCATTTTCGTGCAGAGCATACTTCTTGATAATTTCCTGCTTTAATTCTTTTTGCATAAAAAAAACCTCCTTTTCAGTAAATCCCCATAAGCCTTGTAACCAGCCGGAGGAACCAGGAAACAAAGCATATGGTTATCCTGTAAATTTTCAAATATATTTTATCAATCAATTAATTTTAAGTCAAGGATATTGACTTACAAACGATAATTATTCACCTATTTTACATAATAAGAATATTATGTATAGTGATATAATACGATTTCTTGGCTTACCATTTGAGTGTCAAGTTGTTTTTTTAATTTATTAATTTTAAGGAGGTTATGGTGCATGGCAGCAAATATTGACGAAAAAATGAATATGCCAATGAATATACAGATGGATATGCCTGATATTTTAAGTAAGGATTATTGGGACAAAATGCAATGTTATCATAAAGAATGCATTCCTCAGGAAACTGTTTTATATGGTGTAAAGCTGGCAAGGGCATATGTTCCTTTCCAGAAGCTGTGCAATCTATTTACACCGGAGCAGTCCCTAAAAGCAGGAACGGCCTTTCCCGAGTTATATCAACCCTATTCCGATAAAAAAGAGTCAAAGCATAAAATAAGTCCGTTAAGGGAGGAATTTAAAGATGAATCCGACGAAAAGTCCAAGTAGGGAATCCCTTTTAAAACAGCTAATGGCCCTTGATTTTATGGCAGTTGATTTACAACTGTATTTAAATACACATCCGAATGATAAAAATGCCCTTATGAGGTACAACTCTATTGTAAGCCAGGCTCATATGCTTCGTCACGCTTATGAAAACTTGTACGGACCCCTTTCCTCCTTCAGGTCCTTTAGCAAATATCCGTGGCAGTGGATAAATGATCCATGGCCGTGGAGCTATCAGTTTAATTTTGAAATGCCAAGAGAGGAGTTGTAATATATGTGGATTTATGAGAAAAAACTTGAATATCCTGTTAAGATAAAAAAACCCAACCCCAGAATGGCAAAATATATAATAACCCAGTACGGAGGCCCGGACGGCGAATTAGCAGCATCCTTGAGATATTTGAGCCAGAGGTTTTCCATGGTAACACCGCAAGCGAAAGCCACACTTAATGATATTGGCACTGAAGAACTAGCACACCTGGAGATAATCGGAACAATGGTGCACCAGTTACTTGACAAAGCCAGCATTGACGAAATAATAAAAGCAGACATGGGTTCTTATTACGCAGACCATGACAAGGCAATATATCCTTTAAGCGCTTCCGGTGTTCCGTTTACCGCAGCATATATACAGTCAAAGGGGGACCCGATAACAGATTTGTACGAAAATATGGCAGCGGAACAAAAAGCCCGCTCTACCTATGAATGGCTTATAAACCTTGCAGATGACCCTGATGTAATTGATCCTCTGAAATTCCTTAGGGAGAGAGAAGTAGTTCATTTCCAGCGCTTTGGAGAAGCCCTCAGAATAGTCCAGGAATACCTTGAAAGCAAAAAGTACTTTCCTGTTGTAAAAGTTAATGAAAAGTGAAGGGTTTAACCCTTCACTTGCCCACTTTTTATATTTAGAATCATTAGATACTTAAGTTGCTTTCGGACATGTGTCAAATTCATGTATATCCTCCACAACTTTTGAGTTCCAATTGTGATTAAACGGTCCTAATAAATAACCGCAATTAATATAAATAACCCCGTATTTTAAGTTTGCCGTATCATATTTCAAGAAAAACTCAATAATATCATTGAAAGATTTCATAACCGTCACCCTGATAATTCACTCTTCAAAGTTTCAAGTAACGTCTCAGCCTGTTCTTGTAATATTGAATTATCAAAGTGTATACATAGTCGTATAATATGAATGCCAATTCAAGTATAATCACCACAACTCCCAGGGGAATTTTTAAATTTGCCGTATCCCAATTTATAAAAATTGTTTCCCTGAATAGTATAAAAGCCAGGCCTAAACATGTGTTAAAGAATAACATTTTTAAAATGTATTCCGGGAGGATTTTATTTATTCCTTCTATATAGTATTTGATTATTCCATATACTCCGAAAAACACAGTATACGGTATTACGCTGATTTTGTCCGGAACAATTATGTATGCAAGCAGGTTTGTTATAACATAAAAAACCAGGCTTGATTTCATATCAAACTCTATGATAATTACCGAAATGAAAAAGGAGCTCAGGGCATAAAAAGTAAGCCTGTTTGTAGGCAAAATGGTCGCAAAAAACAGGGATATAACTGCAATAACTGCCAATATAGCACTTATTGTTATTCTTTTAGTATTTTTGGCCGCTGGCATAGCATAAATCTCCTCTTACAAGGTTCCAGCCAGTCAGTATGGCTTGAATTTATCTAACAGCATCGGATCAGGTCCCCGCCCATGCATTCGCAGCAGCAATCAGAACACACAAGGCACTGACAGAAAGTGCAAAGGTCGGTCTCATTTGTACGAACTTGCCTGTAACCTCCCCTGTAATTATGGTATGTCATGTTAATTCGATTTAAAGCTTCCCTGTATTCCATGTTACCAGGTTCCATGTTTACTGCGGTTTGTATGCAGGTATAGGCATTATCGTACCAACCTTTCCTGAGAAACACCAGCCCGCGCAGGTAATACCATTCTGCATTACGATTGGGTATACTATCCAGAAGCTGCTCGGCCATAATTATATTCCCGCTGTTAATGTAAGAACGTATATTGTTGTATATATCTCTGTTGTAGTAACCGTTGGTATAACTGCTGCCGCTTGAGGAACCGTAACCTGCATCTCTGCCGCCTGTGTAAGACCGTCCACCTTTTGATTTGGAGGAGGCTTGCTTCATCAAAATTTCATATGCTTCATTAATTTCTCTTAACTTCTCTTCCGCAAGATCAGCCAAAGGATTATCACGGTACTGGTCAGGATGGTATTTCTTCACCAGTTCCCTGTATGCCTTCTTTATTTCCTCTTCACTGGCACCTTCTTTTAATCCTAATACCTCATATGGATTCAACTTGTCCACAACTCCTCGTTCCCAAAATATTTTCTGTTTTCACTAACATTCCCTGGTATATAATATTCTCCAAAAGACCTTTGCTGTTTTTTATTTCAAGCAATTCGTATGCTTTGCCGATCTGGCTCAGGCAATAAATAAGGTTAAATTCAACTCTTTCTTTCAATTTATTTTTCAATTCCGTAATACTATCATTGTTTTTCAAAGTTTTTATATCATCCTTAAACTGCATAAGTAAAGGGTTATATAAACCTTTTTTTGCATCATGTTCCATGTCATCATAGGCATCAATTAAATACAGCCATTTCCCGAGATTGTATCCAAGCCACCGCAGTATTTTTTCAGTTTTCTCATCACTGCATACAGGCTTGTAAATAACAACCTCTTCAATTATTTTTGCAAAGGGCTCCATTACCTTATCAACAGAATCACAGCCGCTTTTTTCAATCTCTATTAATTCATTTAATCTTTTTTCTATTATATCACATTTTTCACTATATTTTTGTTTTAATTTTTTATAAATCGGTGTTAAGAAAAGCAAGCCGGCATTTGAGGCAAAGGAACTCTCTTTATCCCTTTTATCATCTTCCAAGTTGAAATATGTCAGTATTAAGTTAATATCGGCAGCATAATCTATTATGTCATTTTTCGTTACCATAAACTTCTTTTTAACCGGGTGAACAATGCAATGCCTCTTATCAAACACTGGCTTATCTTCACTTAAAGAATGGAACAGAATCGCAAAAAATACCGAATCGTAACTTAAGACAAGGCGCGGGATATTCCCATACCTTCTCTTTATCGATTGGCAGACTCCACAGTAAAATGCGTTGAATAATTCAAGTTCCTTAACTTTTAACTCAGGTTTGTGGGGTGATATATAACCAAACAAAATACCATCATCCTTGCTGAATCAGTGGATTTACCGTTAATTTACTTCCTGGAAAATTTAATCTTCAAAAAATTAATCATATACATAAAGAATGAAAACAGTGCAGCAATTACTGCAATTATTGAAAGAGTAGTTTTGTGGGGTGTATCAAAGATAATCAAAACTACAACTAAATATATAATTATGGTGGCAGCTTTTCCATACCAATTTGCAGAAACAATCAATTTGTCCTGTGTGTATAAAATGTATGTACCAATAAGCATCATTATTTCTTTTAATAATATAATAATGACAATTATGAAAGGAATTTTCTTTTTTACTGAAAGGAGAAGCAGTGCGGTTAATTGCATAAGTTTATCTGCAAACGGATCAGCTACTTTCCCCCAGTTAGTTACCATATTATATTTCCTGGCTATAAAGCCATCTAAAACGTCAGTTAGCCCTGAGATGAGAAGAACGATAACCGATTCTATGTATAGATCGCTATATAGAAGTTTTCCGAAAACTGGTACCAATAATAATCGTATAGTAGTAAGCAAATTTGGTATATTCACTTATTCACCACCTGACAATTAAAAAATATAAAAAAGATAGAGATATAAATAAAAAATATAAAATAGCCTTTCAATATAAAAAATATAAACCCGTGCTTTTATACACAACACGGGGTTATATATCTATATTTTCAAATATCCTAGAAACCTTTCTCGATAATTATGCTATGGGCTTCCTCAACCTCAGCTTCAGGTACCAATACTTCGTAATAATCGTTGGCATTTTCCTGGTTTTTGCTCACAGGTCTTAATTTAACAAGAATTCCTTCCTTGGTAAGTAATTCCTGCAAGTTTGTTGCAATGTCTTTACTTTGTGCCATATATACTACTGTCCACATATTCTACACGCCCCTTTATTATTAATCGTCGGAATGTATTTCCCCATGGCGGCAATATATTATCGCTTTACCTCTTACCTTAATAGCTGAAGTATTTTCGGTAAACTGAGCCAATAGAACCTCTCCCTTATCGAGTTTCTCAGTATGATGGAACTTCGTATCTTTACCCCGTGTAAGGCCGATTATATTAACACCGTTTTCTAAAGCTTTTATTACTACATATTCTCCGTTAATATAGCTGTTGTCTTTAACTTCATTTGTCAAATATAACCACCTCTTGAAATAACTCTTGGCAAAACTGCTGCAGCTGCAATAACTCTTGATATTAACTATATATTATTTTATCATAAAAATCAATATATAAACTCACAATCTGTTAACGGCTATACCAGCTTTACATTATCTTTACCGAAACGTTCTTCAAGTTCGGAGATAAGGGACTGGTTAATATTTACCCAATATTTTCTGTTGGCAAGCTTGATTACATTTTCATCAGGGTAATAAAAATATACGGGTGTTAAACCATGAAAGAATTCCATTAAGCAAAGGGTTGCCTTCATAATGTCTGTGTTTTCATTTTCCGCTGCGGTTCCAGGCAACCTAATATAGAGTTTACTGATCTTCTTAAGGGATTCCGGATTTAAAAGGCTGTCATTCTGCGTTTTGGCATTTGCATTATTATGAGCCTGGATATTTTCCTCAGTATTTCCTTTAATATTTCCTGTTATATTTTCGTTTGCATCTTCGGATGCATTTTGGCCTGCTTGGTCCTCTGGGCCTTGAACTGCATTAGTATTTACTTTATCAACGGCTTTCAAATTATTCATTTTCATCACTTCTTCGCAGATAATTTTAGGTTCCTCATCTTCCCTTATGCTCAGCTTACCTTTAATCAGAACTATATGTTCATTGTTCAGTATTTCCTGATACCTGCTTAATATTTGCGGGAAAACGATTATTTCCATTGTACCGTATAAATCCTCCAGGGTTACAAATGCCATGAGATTGTCATTCCTGGTAGCCTTAACCTTTTTCCCGACTATTATACCCCCCACCGTAACATGCTTTCCGTCATTTAGAAGTTCACTTGAACTCTCATTTATTCCTTCATCAATCCTGTCGCTATCTGTCTTTAAATCAATACTTCTCAATGTTATGTTTGAAAGAAGGATTTCCTTGTATTCTTCAAGGGGATGCCCTGATACATAAAGCCCCAGCATTTCCTTTTCCATTTCCAGGAGCATATTCCTTGGAAACTCTTTTATATCGGGATAAATGTTTATGTCAAGTTTGGTATTTTCAGGTTTACCGGAACCGGAAAGGTCAAATAATGATATCTGCCCCTTGAGATTCTCCCTCCTTATGTCATGAATACTGTCCATTATTTTTTCATAGGCTGCCATGAGCTTTGATCTGTAAATTCCCATGGAATCAAAAGCACCACATTTTATCAAACTTTCCACACATTTCTTGTTTATGTCCCTTTCCGCCATCCTTTCGCAGAAGTCCCTGAAATCTTTGAAAATACCCTTTTCATTTCTTTCGTTTATAATTTCCAGGGCGGCATTTTCACCCACATTTTTAACGGCTGCCAGTCCGAACCTTATTTTGCCGTTCACTACGTTAAACCTGACATTACTTTCATTTATATCAGGAGGAAGTACGTCTATGTTCATTAATTTACATTCATTGACATACCTTGAGATTTTATCGGTGCTCCCCATGTAACTGTTTAATAAAGCTGCCATGAACTCTACGGGATAGTAATATTTAAGCCATGCTGTCTGATAGGCAATCACGGCATATGCAGCAGCGTGGGATTTATTAAATGCATAACTTGCAAAATCCATCATTTCATCAAATATTTTATTTGCCGTGGCTTCATCGACGCCGTTCCTTATTGCCCCCTTTACAATTACATTTCCCTTCTCATCGGTTATTCCGTAAATAAAGTTTTCCCTTTCCTTTATCATTATGTCTGCTTTTTTCTTTGCCATTGCCCTTCTCACAAGGTCAGCCCTGCCCATGGAATAACCTGCCAGCACACGTACAATCTCCATTACCTGCTCCTGGTACACCATACATCCGTAAGTAACATCCAGTATGTCTTTCAGGAGAGGATGATCGTATTTGATTAATTCGGGGTTGTTTTTATTTCTTAAATACATTGGTATCTGATCCATTGGACCTGGCCTGTAGAGGGAAATTCCGGCTATCAAGTCTTCAAGGCATGTCGGTTTCAATTCCTTCATAAACTGGGTCATTCCTGCGCTTTCAAGCTGAAATACTCCAAGGGTCTTCCCTTCGCTTATCATTTTATAGACTTCGGGATCATCCATTTCCATTTTATTAAAATCTATCTTCACCCCATATAATTTTTCAACCAGTGAAGCGGTGTCCCTTAATACCGTAAGAGTTCTCAGGCCAAGGAAGTCCATTTTCAAAAGGCCCAGTTCTTCCAGCACTCCCATTGGAAACTGGGTGGTTATGACATCTTCGTTTTTCTGGAGAGGAACATATTCCACTATGGGATCCCTTGAAATTACCACTCCGGCAGCGTGGGTTGAAGCATGTCGTGGCATCCCTTCAAACAACCTCGACATGTCAATAAGCTCCTGGATTTTTGGATTCTCATCATATATCTGTTCAAGTTCCGGATTTAATTCAAGGGCCCTGTCAATAGTCATGCCCAGCTGAAAAGGTATCATTTTTGCTATTGCGTCAACTTCCGCATAGGGTATGTCCAGGGCCCTGCCCACGTCACGTATTACAGCCCTTGCAGCCATGGTACCGAAGGTTATTATCTGGGCCACCCTGTCTTCCCCGTACTTCTTTACCACATAGTCAATAACTTCCTGCCTTCGCTCATAGCAGAAATCAATGTCCAGGTCAGGCATACTTACCCTTTCAGGGTTCAGAAACCTTTCGAATAATAAATTGTATTTCAATGGATCTATATTGGTTATACCCAGGCAATAGGCAACAAGGCTTCCTGCACCTGAACCTCTGCCCGGCCCCACCATTATTCCGTTGTCCTTTGCATATTTAATAAAGTCCCAGACAATGAGGAAATAGTCGGTATATCCCATTTGCCTTATTGTTGATAATTCGTATTCAAGCCTTTCTACTTTATCTTGCCCGGCATTTTCTCCGTACCTTTGCTTTAATCCCTCGTAACATAGATTCTTTAAATATTCGAAGTGGTCCACTCCGTCCGGCAGCTTGTATTCAGGCAAATGCAACTTTCCGAATTCTATTTCCACGTTGCAACGTGATGCAATTTGAACGGTGTTTTCCAGTGCTTCAGGCACATTCTTGAATGATTCCCACATTTCTTCGGGGGTCTTTAAATAAACCTGGTCTGTGTTGAATCTCATCCTGTTTTCATCATTAATCTTCTTGTTTGTCTGGATACACAGGAGGATATCGTGGGCAATGTAATCCGAGCGGTTCAGGTAATGCACGTCATTGGTTGCCACAAGGGGTATCCCTGTTTCCCTGCTTAATCTTATTAGCTCACTGTTTACCAGGTTCTGTTCGGGTATGTTGTTGGACTGCAGTTCAAGAAAGAAATTGCCCCTGCCGAAGATCTTATCGTACTGCAATGCAAGGAATTTTGCCCTTTCATAGTCCCTATTTAATATGGCCATTGGAATATCTCCGGAAAGGCAGGCGCTCAGAGCTATAATTCCCTCACTGTACCTGCCTAAAATTTCCATATCAACCCTGGGTTTGTAGTAATAGCCTTCAATAAACCCGGCAGAAACAATTTTCATAAGGTTTTTATAACCTGCGTTTGTTTCTGCAAGGAGTACAAGATGCCCCTGTTCGGAATCCACATTTGCTTCCTTTTCGAACCTGCTCCTTTTGGCTGTATATACTTCACATCCCAATATTGGTTTAATTCCGTTTTCTTTTGCCTCCTTGTAAAAGTCAATAACACCGTACATAACACCGTGATCTGTTATCGCAACGCTATTCATGCCGTATTCTTTTACTCTTTGTATCAGGTCCTTGATTCTTACGGCTCCGTCAAGAAGGCTGTATTCCGTATGGACGTGAAGATGAACAAAATCATTCACAAATATCATCCTCTCGATATCAAGGAAAATACTCTCTCTTTTAATTCCGCAAGCTTGGCTTCAGCCTCATTCCTGTTTTTTCCGAAGGTTTCAAAATACAATTTTATTTTTGGTTCCGTACCGGAAGGCCTTATACAAAACCATGCATTATTATTGCCTTCTCCCTCGCCTTCCAGTTCATAATACAGCACATCGGACGGCGGAAGTCTCAGTTTTTCAATTTTGCCCGTATCAATTTCATACCTTTCGGATTTAAGGTAGTCCCTTATAGCCTTTATTCTATATCCGCAAATGGGTCCGAAATTTTTCCGCTCCCGCAGTTCATGCATTATACCCTTGATTTTCTCCATCCCTTCTATGCCTTCCATGGTAAATGACACTGTGTTACCTGCGGCATAGACGTATTTCTTGTAAATTGCTTCAAGGGCGTCCCACAGTGTTAAGCCCTGGGATTTATAATATGCCGCCATTTCCGATATCATCATGGATGCGGATATTCCGTCCTTATCCCTGCAATATTTTCCCACCAGGTATCCATAGCTTTCTTCAAATCCGAACAGGAATTTTTTATCTCCATAATCATCAAGCAACCTTATTTTTTCCCCTATGAACTTAAAACCGGTCAGGACTTCCTCCACACTGACATTGTGCTTTTCCGCTATGATATTTGCTAATTTTGTGGAAACAACGGTTTTTACTATGAAACCGTTTTCCGGTAGCTCTCCCCGTTCAATTTTCCTTGAAAGAATATAATCCAAGAGTAGGCAGCCTATTTGGTTACCAGTAAGAAGAGCATAAGAACCTTCACCGTTTTTTATCATAACACCTACTCTGTCGCTGTCAGGGTCCGTACCTATTATTAGGTCAGCATTTTCATTTCCGGCAATTTTAAGTGCCAGGTCGAAGGCGCTTTTATCCTCGGGATTGGGAGCCTTTACGGTTGGGAAATCCGGATCGGGATTTTCCTGTTCCTTGACAACAATAACATTGCCGAAACCTATTTCGCTCAGTATCCTGCGCACGGGTTTATTGCCGGAACCATGCAGCGGAGTGTATATGATTTTTAGATCATTTCCCTGTTCTTTTATAATACCCGGATTAATGCACAGCTTTTTTATTTCTTCGGTATATGCATCATCTATTTCCTTGTCGATTAATACTATAAACCCTTCTTCAATGGCCTTTTCTTTATCCGTTAGCCTGACCTGCGAAAAATCCGTTATTTTATTAATATACTGCAAGGCCTTCTCGGACTCATCCGGAAGAAGTTGCGCACCGTCTTCTCCGTATACCTTATAACCATTATAATGTTTCGGATTATGACTGGCTGTTATTGCAACCCCTGCCGTCGCTTTTAAGTATCTAATTGCAAACGATAATACAGGAACCGGTTTTAACTCGGTAAAAAGATATGTTTTTATACCGTTTGCGGCAAATACCCTGGCAGCTTCATCCGCAAATTCTGATGATTTATACCTGGAATCATATGCTATAACTATACCTCTTCCTGCTGCATCATCACCTTTGCTTTTAACATAGTCTGCGACTCCCTGGGATACTCTTCTTATGATGTACTTGTTCATTCTGTTAATACCGGCTCCTATTATTCCCCTCAGGCCGGCAGTGCCAAACTCCAGGTCCTTATAGAACCTCTCTTCAATTTCCTTTATGTCATCTTTAATTTTTTCAAGTTCACATTTTGTTTCTTCGTCAATATAGTCGCTTTCAAGCCATGATTGATATTTTTTATAAATATCATCTATTGTCATAAAAACAACATTACCTCCGAGATATTTTTTATATTCAGACTTATTATAAATTTATTATAAAATAGTATAACATATTAGGAATCAATTATCCAATTAGAAGTTTCCCTTCTTAATACGGCTTTAAACAGCCACAATCCGGTTCAAAATATCTGATTTACTTAACAAAATAAAATTTTACCGTTGGATTATAATAATTCATATTTTTTGTAATATTGAACCAATATAGGGACATATATTTATATTGATAATCTATGAAAACCGTGAAAATAGCGGGTATGTTATTTAAATTAAATAAAAAAGTAAATAATAAGGGGGTCTTCATGTGAGTAATTATAATATATACAGGCAAATAGCGGAGAGGACTCAGGGAAATATTTACATAGGAGTAGTCGGCCCTGTAAGAACCGGGAAATCCACATTTATAAAGCGGTTCATGGATTTGCTGGTTATTCCGAACATTGAAAATGAGTACGACAAGGAAAGAGCCAGGGATGAACTGCCACAAAGCGCTACCGGCCGGACCATAATGACCACCGAGCCTAAATTTGTGCCAAATGAAGCCATAAAAATAGTATTGGATGAAAATGCCCAGCTAAAGGTAAGATTGATAGATTGCGTCGGTTATCTGGTAAAAGGTGCCCTTGGATACCTGGAAGACAATGCTCCTAGGATGGTTTCCACACCATGGTTTGATCATCCCATACCTTTTGAAGAAGCTGCTGAAATAGGAACAAGAAAGGTAATAAATGATCATTCTACAATAGGCTTGCTTGTAACTACTGACGGGAGTATTACCGAAATCCCCAGGGAAGAATATGTGGATGCTGAAAAGAGGGTCGTGAACGAGCTAAAATCCATCAACAAGCCATTTATAATTGTATTGAACTCTGTGCGGCCCTTTGCGAATGAAACGTTAAAACTTAAGGAAGAACTCGAACAGAAATACGATGTTCCGGTTGTAAATGTTAATGTGGCTCAAATGCGCATTGAAGACATCAATAATATCATGGAAAAAATACTGTTTGAGTTTCCTGTTTCAGAGATCGGTATAAACCTTCCCGAGTGGATTGATGCCCTTGAAAGTTCTCATTGGCTGAGAAGCAAGTTAATGAATATTATAAAGGATATGTTTAAGAATGTTAAAAAAATACGGGAAGTAAAAGAAGTACTTTCAAGCCTGGAGGGAATTGATGTAATTAAAAAGGCCTACATAGAAAGAATTGATCTCGGATACGGAAATGTTTCAATGGAATTTTCAACTCCTGAAAACCTTTTCTACCAGGTATTGAGCGAGCTTACAGGGCTTGAAATAGAAGGCGACCGCAGCCTCGTCAGCCTTATGAAGGAGCTTGCAAGAATTAAAAAGGAATACCAGAGGGTTGAGTATGCCCTTCATGAAGTAAAAGTAAAAGGATACGGGATAGTTATGCCTGCAATGGAAGAACTCTCCCTTGAAGAACCGGAAATAATAAAACAGGGCAACAGGTTCGGGGTCAGATTGAGAGCCAGTGCCCCAAGTATACATATGATCAGGGCGGACATTGAAACCGAGATAGCTCCGCTGGTAGGAAGCGAGAAACAGTCTGAAGAACTGGTTGATTACCTTTTGAAGGAATTTGAAAACGAGCCAGCCAAGATATGGAGCTCCAATATTTTCGGGAAATCCCTGCATGACCTTGTAACAGAAGGATTATATAACAAGCTTAGCAGGATGCCCGAAGATTCACAGTTAAAACTGCAGGAAACCTTGCAGAGAATAATTAATGAGGGAAGCGGCGGACTTATATGTATTATTCTATAGTAATCTAGCCTTCTTGACCTTATTTTACAAATACACTTAGTTTTTTATTAATAAATTCCACTGATATGGGGAGAGAAGGCCCCTTTTCTCCATCCAGGGTCAAAGCCACGTTATTGTCTCCCTCAATTATACAGGACTTTGCCTTTATACTGATTATGTTTTTATGACTTTCCAGGTCATTGGCAAGTACTTTTAACAGAATACCTGCCATATCGATATGCCAGCAGTTTTTAATGATGATTATATCCATAAGTCCGTCCGCTAAATCGGCAGTACCTGCGATATTATTAAAACCTGCGGCATGTTTTCCGTTTAATATAATAAACATAAGGGAATCAACATCTATAGTCTGGCCGTTTGCCGTTAATTTAAGGTTAAAAGGCCTGATATTGGCCATTTCTCCCAGAGCTTTCAAATAATATGCCAGAGGACCTATGTTTTTCTTTAGCTCGCCGCTGGTACTGAAGGAAACATCTACAAGAATTCCCCCTGCGCAGGTATTAAGGAAATACCTTTTCCCGTTTACCAATCCAACATCAATATTTACGGTATTTCCCGATAATATAATATCAAGGCATTTGTCCAGGTTTGAAGGTATTCTTAGGCTCCTTGCAAAGTCATTGCAAGTACCTGACGGTATTATCCCGATTGGAAGGTCAATATTGTTTTTAAGCATAACATTAACTACGGAATTAATGGTCCCATCGCCGCCTGAAATTATTACAAAGGAATACTGATCCTTGTTGAGCAGTTCAAGCAGTATATTGTCTTCAACGTTATAAGTTCTGTATGGCTGTATTAAGATACCGTTTTCCATAAAGCGGCCTATGATATGGTCAATTTTAGAAGGTACATTTCGCTGACCTGACAATGGATTATATACTAATATTGCCCTCTTCATCATAAACCCTCCAAACTTCCCTATACAAATCCTTTGTTAAACTTAATATAATATTATTTTATCATATTCTTTTCAATCAACCATAATAGTTAATATAGTAATAATTCCTGTAGCTATATATAACAATACCACGGATACTATAGGCCAATGGGTAAAAACGGATTTGATGTCAGATTTAATATTACTAATAGGAGCCCTAAAGATATATCTTCCCTTTGTATATTTCCTGAAAAGGAACAGCAATATACTTAATATTATCAGGCTTACCATTCCGTAAAGGATGAATACCAGCATATCATTTGCCGTAATGGTAATAATTTCGGTTTCAGCTTCAGAGCGGTAGAAGTATTGTATTAGTTCAGCTATGGCGTTATTTAAAAAATGGGCAAGCATACCTGCAAATATGGAATTTGTGCGAACCACATAATATGAAATAATAAGCCCCAAAAATACGGGGCCTAAAAAATTGGTTATATCAAAATGGAAGATGCCGAACAATATGGAAGTAAAAATTATAGCCTTTGTTGTACCCCTTTTTTCATAGGCAGACAGCATCAGTCCCCTGTGCATCATTTCTTCGCAGATAGCGGGGGTTATACCTATATAAAATATACCCTGCATAAGTTCGCCGATATTTTGGGGTACAGGTATTGACTGGCTTGGAATGCTCCCCAGAAATTGAAGTACGTACAAAACAAGGGTGTTCAGCATAAGGGCTACGAAATAAGCGGGAACAGACATTGCGATGATAAGCAGGCAGGGTACCAAGCCAGGTTTGTTTAACCTGAAAACCTCCTTGAAATTTAATTTTTTCCCAAGGGCGTATATCAATACCGGTAGAAGTATTAACAAATACTGGTTTACAAGGATAAAGGGATATGTCATTTTTTCCAGGATATCTTTCGTGTATGACGGACCGTACGAAATATTTAAACCCACAAGCATTACTAAAAGCACCAGTTGTGAAATCAAGTAAAGTAAAACGAATGTGAAAAAGACTTTATTGGCCCCCGTCAGGGTAACTTTTCCTTTTATTCTGCTCATTTTATACAATCAACCTCTTTTCGGTAACAATGATATCAACTGAAATATCATGGGATTTGGCATCAATTTCTTCAACCACCTGAAAATCAAATGCCACTCCCAATTTTATACAATCTTTTCTCACAAATGCAAGGAATCGGTCATAATACCCCGCACCGTATCCTATCCTGTTTTTACGAAGGTCAAAGGCAACCCCTGGAACTATTATAAGATCAAGTTCCATGGGATTTATTGCCCTTCTGTACTCTTTTTTGGGCTCAAGGATACCGAAAGAATTCCGTTCCAGTTCATACTTGATATTTAAAATTTCACAGGGAATTATGATCCTGTTGCCTTTCTCATCCTTGCCGGTCAGTGGTACAGCCACCCTTTTTCCGCTTTCAAGGCTTGCTTCAATGAATTCCTGTGTTTTTACCTCATTTCTGAAGTCAACATAGCTCATTATAAATTTACTTTTATTATATATTTCCATTGATGTGATCTTATTAATAATTAGTTCGCTTTTACAGGCAACTTCCTCTTCCCCTAAAGAATCCCGTAATGCAAGGATTTGCCTGCGTAATTCTTTCTTATCGTAAGCCACTTTTTTACCTCCGAAATAACATTGTTAGCAAAATTATTAATAATACCTATTTGACCTTAACTTTTCCGCTTTAACTTATTTGGTTGATTTGGTATATAATTACTGCTATAAAAAAGCAAAACATGAAAAATAAAACAAACAAAACAATGGATGCTATAAGTAATGATATGCCGAAAGAGCGTCTGTCAGGGTCATTTTCATAACTCATGAAAATCATTGCGGTTATAATGCCTATTAGCTGCCCCAGACCCGGTATAACGGATGATATTACTGTTAAGAATACCTTTACACCATTGCCCAATGTTGGCGAATAGAAGATTGCCGATGAAGTACCGGATACGGATGTAGTGTCGGCTGATGATTGAGTACCGTATACCGATGAAGTGCCGTTTGATGCTGAAGCATCGGCTGCTGATAAATTAACTGTTGCCGATGGTGTGTCAAAGGCTGATGGTGTGCCGGTTGACGAGGATGTAATACCAAGCAGGCTTCCGCAATATGGGCACCTGGTTAGATTTGCTTCTATTTCTTCACCGCAGTATGGGCAATTTCTTTTCTCGATATCCAAAGAAAAAACCTCCTTACAGATAAAAAACATAGAATAATACATATTAAAAGAACATAGAATTCACATATTCATCGACAAACTCCTTTGTTGATGACAATTCTATGTATTTCGCTTTTTTTCTTATTCTATCCGCTTCCTTAATCATCTCAGATGAAAGAAGACCTAATATTGCTCCTGCACCGGCCGCATTCCCTATGGACGTAATTTTCTTATTGCTGAGCTCCCTGGGAATAAGCCCGATTTTCAAAGCACTTTCTATGTTAATATAATTCCCAAATCCGCCTGCCAGGTAAACGTTTTTAACATCATCGAAACTTATGCCGGACTTCATGATTAACACCTTTATTCCCGCAGCTATGGCTGCCTTTGCGTTCTGCAACTCCCTGACATCTTTTTGTGTGATGGCAATTTCACTAAAGGAATGATTGCCTTCCGTTCTGGCAAGAATAAAGGAATTTAATCCGTCAATGGTGGCTAATCTTTCGATGTAATCATCATCTAGCCCATCCACTTCATCCCTGTCCGCTATTCTGCCGGTTTCATCCATTATCCCTTTATCCAGCATTCCGGCCACTGCGTCCACCACACCTGAACCGCATATTCCTACAGGTTTTACGTTTCCAATTGTAGTATATGTCAGCTTGTCGCGGAAATAAACCCTATCAATGGCCCCGCTGACTCCTCCTGTTCCGTTGCGGATATTTGCTCCTTCAAAAGCAGGCCCGGCGGCGGTAGAGCATGAATACAGGTTATACCTGTTTCCAAGGACAATTTCTCCGTTTGTGCCTATATCTATTAACAATGATATTTCTTCATTTTCGTTCATTTGTGCAGAAAGCAGGCCTGCAATAATATCCGCTCCTATATACGCCGAAAGGGATGGGAATATAATGAGGGTTCCACCCATGTTCATTTTTATATCCAATTCATATGGCCTTATCCTGTAAATACCGGTAGTAACCGGTATGAATGGTGATACGGCAATGTTCCTGGCCGGCAGGTTCATTAAAAAGTGCATCATGGTGGTATTGCCTACAAATACTGCAGTATATATGTCATCACTGTCAATGACGTTTTTACGGGAAAAGTTATTTATAATATCGTTAATACAATCAATGATTTCCCTGTGCATTTTATTACGGGATTCCGCTGACTGGGATGCGTAATCTATTCGTGACAAAACATCTGCCCCGTATTTTCTTTGGGGATTAAGCGTCGAAATCGTATCGATTTTTTCACCGTTATTTAAGTTATACAGGTATGCAACAATTGTGGTTGTACCTATATCAACAGCTATACCGTAGAATTTACCGGTAGTGTCTCCGGCTTCAATCCCGGTAATCTCTTCCCCGTCCCTCACAATTGTAATTTTATACTGCTGCTTTCTTGTTAATTCGGGAATATCCCTTATCAAAGGAAGAGAAGATATTTTATATTTTCCTCCAAGAGTATCAATGAGCCTTTCCACATCAGATCTTTGATCAGATATATTTGGTTCCGGTAATTCGATATATTCTTTTAGCATAACGGGATTAAGCTTTACATCCCTTTCCAGGCCTGAAGTGACTATTTTTGCCTCACTGTTATAAGTATTTTCTTCAATAAAAATATCAATATCCGATTTAATACTGTTATAGCATGCCAGCCTGTATCCGTCAGAAAGTGCCTGATTTCCTAAAAGGCTCTCCTCTTTCCCTGTCGGAAGGTCCTGTATTCCTTTTACTTTAACCCTGCACTTGCCGCAGGTTCCTTTTCCGCCGCATACGGAAGGTATATCAAAGGATTTATCCCTCAGGAAATCAAGTAAATTCGTACCTGGATCCGCTTTAAATTCCCGTATTTTTCCGTTCTTGCATATCCTCACAAGACACATTAATAACCAAGCCCCTTTTTGATTTTTGCTTTTAAACGACAATGAATAATTATAATTTATATGTCAATTATATCATTATCACAATAATAATAACATTATATAATTAATAAATATAAATATAAAATTAGTACTATTGTATGCTTAATTGTTATTTTATAATTATTTTGATTTATACTTATTATTTGGATTTATATGATAATGCTGACATATTTTATAATTGTATTATATTAATCCTTGTTAGCTTATAATTGAATATTATTGAATATTAAGATTAATTAAATATAAAAAAAGTGTAATGATGTAATAATGTAATGACGTAATAACAATAAGTATTAGTCCCCTGGTTTTGCACATATGTATTTTGCATGGATTATGCCTTTTAGCCGATAATATGCTTCCCTTGACATACTAATGTCATAAGCATATAATTAAATTAATTTTCCCCCATTCAGTCTTTTACTTGAACCTTTTTTATTTGTTTTATATATAATTTTGTATGAATTAGTATGAATTATATATAATTTTATATATACTTTATTTATATGATTATTTATAATTAATAAGTTAGTACATATTGGTACATATGCATGAATATATGCAATATGCAATAAATGCAATAAGAAAGGAGTCTTTACCATGTTCGACGAAGTAAGGACCAGGTATGCTCCAAGTCCTACAGGATATATGCATATCGGAAACCTTAGAACGGCGTTGTATGAATACTTGATTGCTAAAAAGTACAAGGGGAAATTTATACTTAGGATTGAAGATACCGACCAGGAACGTTATGTTGAGGGAGCGGTTGATGTAATTTATAAAAGTCTTAAGCTGGCAGGGCTGCAGCACGATGAAGGCCCTGACATAGGAGGAGATTATGGCCCGTATGTTCAAAGCCAACGTAAGGACATATACATGAAGTATGCCAAGCAACTGGTGGAAATGGGAAGCGCCTATTATTGTTTTTGCAGCAAGGAAAGGCTTGCAAAACTCAAAGAAGAACAAGAGGCTAAAGGGCTTACAAATAAATATGACCGTTTTTGCTTAAATCTTTCCAAGCAGGAAATCGAAAAAAAGCTTAAGGAAAACTGTCCTTTTGTAATAAGGCAGAAAATGCCTGATACAGGTTTTACCACATTTACGGATATGGTCTACGGGGAAATCACCGTTGAGAACAGCCAGCTTGACGACCAGATTCTTATAAAATCAGACGGCATGCCCACATACAATTTTGCAAACGTAATAGATGACCACTTAATGAGAATTACCCATGTGGTAAGAGGAAATGAATACCTCTCCTCTACTCCGAAATACAATTTATTATATAAGGCTTTTGGATGGGAGATACCCACTTATGTACATTTGCCTTTAATTCTCAGGCCTACGGGAGAAAAACTAAGCAAGAGGGCGGGCGATCCGTCCTTCGAAGATCTGATTTCCATGGGCTATTTACCCGAGGCGGTAGTAAATTACGTTGCTTTACTAGGCTGGAGTCCCGGTACAAATCAGGAAATATTCTCCCTGGAGGAGCTTGTGGAAGCATTTGATATAGAGGGAATAAACAAGGCTCCCGCCGTTTTTGACATTAATAAATTAAGCTGGATGAATGGCGAATATATCAGGAAACTGCCTCTGGAAGAATTCCATAAACTGGCTGTTCCTTACTATAAATCTTCGATCCAAAACGAAAATGTTGATTTATATAAGATAAGCAAAATATTGCAGGTGCGGACGGAAGTGCTTACTTCCATTCCCGAAAAGGTACAGTTCTTTAACAGTTTGCCTGAATATGATATATCACTTTACATTCATAAGAAGATGAAAACTGATTTGGATATTTCATATACCAGTCTTAAAGCAGCGCTTGAAGTCCTTGAAAACCTGGATAATTGGAATGAGCAAACCCTTCATGATACATTAATTGGATTAGCGAATAAGCTTGGAATTAAAAACAGCCAGTTGTTATGGCCTGTTCGCATTGCAATAAGCGGCCTGGAGGTAACCCCAGGAGGAGCAATAGAAATAGCGGATATCCTTGGAAAGGAAGAAACAATAAAAAGAATTAAAATCGGCCTGGAAAAACTGGCGAAATAAGATTTCGTTACAGCCGATATCTCAAGCTATGTTAAATATACAAACGATAAAAATACAAAGCTAAATATACTAAATATACTAAATATACTTAACCGGGGAGGTGCTTATTATGTCAGACAATGGAAATACTACTGTTCCGTCCAATTTTATACATGACATAATAGATGAAGATTTGAAAACAGTTAGCTGGATAAAGAAGGTACACACAAGATTTCCACCTGAGCCAAACGGTTATTTGCATATAGGACACGCAAAATCTATATGCCTGAATTTCGGAACTGCTAAAAAGTACAATGGACTTTGCAATTTAAGGTTTGATGATACAAATCCCGTAAAGGAAGATATTGAATATGTAGAGTCAATTAAGGAAGATATAAAATGGCTTGGATTTGACTGGGAAGACAGGCTGTATTATGCTTCTGACTATTTTGACCAGTTATTCGAGTTTGCAATAAAACTCATCAAATTGGGAAAGGCCTATGTGTGCGATTTAAGTGCCGATGAAATAAGGGAATACAGGGGAACCCTTACAACTCCCGGAAAAGAAAGCCCATATAGAAACCGTTCTGTTGAAGAAAACCTGGATCTCTTTATTCGTATGAAAAACGGGGAATTCCCGGACGGTTCCCGTGTTCTTAGGGCCAAGATAGATATGGCCTCTCCTAATTTAAACATGCGTGATCCCGTTATGTACAGGATTTTAAGGGCAACACACCACAGGACCGGTGACAAATGGTGCATATACCCGATGTACGATTATGCCCATCCCCTATCCGATTATTTGGAAGGCATAACCCATTCAATTTGCACCCTGGAATTTGAGGACCATCGTCCTCTGTACAACTGGTTCCTTGAGGCCCTTGGCTTGGAATGCAGGCCAAAGCAAATAGAATTTGCAAGGCTCAACCTGAACTACACTGTAATGAGCAAACGTAAATTATTGAGACTGGTCAAGGAGGGTTATGTGTCCGGGTGGGATGATCCGAGGATGCCTACCATATCGGGTTTAAGAAGGCGCGGATATACTCCTGAATCAATACGCAGTTTCTGCGAAAAAATCGGGGTTGCAAAAACCAACAGCGTTGTAGATATCAGTCTTCTTGAACACTGCATACGTGAAGACCTCAATAAACGGGCTCCGAGGGCAATGGCAGTGCTTAGGCCCCTTAAACTTGTTATTGATAATTACCCTGATGACCTGGTTGAATGGTTTGATGCTGAAAACAATCCTGAAGACCCATCAGCCGGAAGCAGAAAAGTACCTTTTTCTAAGGTTTTGTATATTGAACAGGATGACTTTATGGAGAATCCTCCCAAGAAGTATTTCAGGCTTGCCCCCGGAAGTGAAGTAAGGCTTAAATATGCTTATTTGGTTAAATGTGTAAGTTTTGTAAAGGATGAAAAAACGGGAGAAATCCTGGAGGTTCATTGTACTTATGATCCTGATTCAAAGGGAGGTTCTGCTCCTGACGGACGTAAGGTGAAAGGCACTTTGCACTGGGTTTCGGCAAAACATGCCATAGATGCTGAAGTACGGCTTTATGAATCCCTTTTTACGGTGCCAAATCCTGACGACGAAGAAGAGGGCAAGACTTTCATCGACTATTACAACCCAAATTCACTCCAGGTTCTGACATCATGCAAGCTGGAGCCTTCCCTTGCTAAAGCTAAACCCGGAGATCGTTTTCAGTTTTTAAGATTGGGATACTTTGTTGTGGATATTAAGGACTCAACGAAAGAACACCTCGTATTTAACAGGATTGTTAACTTGAAAGACACATGGTCAAAAATTATGAAGACTTCCGCCCAGGAAGCTCAAGAATAAAGCGCAATGGACTGGTTAAAATGGTATGGGCTAATTTTCACACACATTGTAATCTTTGTGATGGCATAGGAAATCCCGGGGATTACATCGAAGAGGCCGTTAACAGGCACGGGATGAAAATTCTCGGATTTTCATCCCATGCTTCCCTGCCTTTTGAGACTGACTGGAACATGACCAAAGTTACCGAGGAAAAGTATCCGCTGGTTATAAAACAGTTTAAACAAGAATACAGGGACAGGATAAATATTAAACTTGGCCTTGAAATAGACTATATACCAGGGATTGCTGGAACTGACATGCATGGTAAAAAACAGTTGATGGGCCTGGACTATTCCATAGGTTCGGTTCATTTTATAGAAAGATATAAGTCAGGAGCAAAAGCCGGTGAATTTATACCCATAGACGGAAAAGATACCGAGCTTGAGGAAGGAATAAAAGATACATATAACGGTAATGTCCGAAAGGCCGTTGAAACATATTATTTAATACTGCAGGAAATGATTAGCCGCGGCGGATTTGATATAATAGGACACCTGGATTTGATAAAGAAAAATAACCGGAACGGAAAGTATTTCTCCGAAGATGAAAAATGGTACAGAGATATTGTTGAAAAGACCCTGCTTGTTGTTTCAAAAAGCGGTTTAATTGTCGAAGTCAATACCGGTGGAATGTCAAGGAATTATACCGATTCTCCATATCCGAGTTACTGGATACTTGAACGGTGCTTAAAGTTAAAAATTCCTATTACTCTGAATTCCGACGCCCATTCTCCTTCTCATCTGACGGCAAGTTTTCAGCAGACTGCGAAAGCATTGCTGGAGATAGGGTTTAAAGAACTCCATGTATTTGAAGAAAAGAGCTGGGAACCCCGCTCTTTTTCTCCCTTTGGCCTGATTGGCTGATTTCAGGATATCATTTTGTTAAATTCTTCTTCCGTAATGATTTTTACCCCAAGTTTACGTGCCTTTTCCAATTTGCTTCCAGCTTCCTCACCTGCCAGCACGTAATCGGTTTTCTTGGACACACTGCTTGAAGTCTTCCCGCCGAAACTTTCAATAATCTTTGTGGCTTCACTACGGGTATATCCTGAAAGGGCTCCGGTCAAAACAAAGGTCAAGCCTTTAAATCTGTCATCAATTATTTCCTGCTGCTTGATGCTTTGCATATTAACTCCGGCGGCCCTGAGCTTCTCTATAAGTTCACGGGTCCTCTCCTGCTTGAAAAACTCTACCACGGATTGTGCCATTTTTTCGCCGAACTCATCTATTTTTATAATATCTTCCACCGGCGCTTCCATTAATTCATCAATTGATGAGTATCTTTCGCTAAGCTGCTGGGCGGCCCTTAAACCAATGTGCCTGATACCGAAGCCGAAAATCAATCGGTCAATATTGTTGGATTTTGATCTTTCAATTGAATTAAGCAGGTTTTCAACCGACTTTTTCCCCATTCTTTCCAGGTTTATAAGTTCATCCTTTTTCAAATGCAGGTAATATATGTCGGCAATACTGCTTAAATATCCTTTATTCATTAATGCTTCTATTATTGACGGCCCCAGCCCCTCAATATTCATTGCATCCCTGGATGCAAAATGAACTATGCTTCTGAAAAGCCGTGCCGAACAGTCAATATTTATACATCTGAATGCCGCTTCGTTCTCTTCCCTTACAACAGTTGAATTGCAAACCGGGCATTTTTCCGGCATTTTAAACTCTATCTCGTTTCCCGTCCGCTTTTCAGGTATAACCTTAACCACTTCAGGGATAATTTCTCCTGCTTTGCGGACTAATACCGTATCACCGATACGAATATCCTTTTCCCTTATATAATCCATGTTGTGAAGCGTAGCACGGGTTACGGTTGTGCCTGCCAGTCTTACCGGCTCAAGTACCGCATTGGGCGTAAGCACTCCTGTCCTTCCCACATTAACCTGTATATCTACCAGCCTGGTTTCCTTTTCTTCAGGAGGATATTTATATGCGACGGCCCATCTGGGGGTTTTGGAAGTTGAACCTAGAATTTCCCTCTGGGCCAGGGAATTTACCTTAACCACCGCACCGTCTGTCTCAAAAGCCAATTCATCCCTTTTTTCACCGATGACCCGTATTTCCTCTATTACTTCATTTATATTGCGGCACAGTTTATAGCCAGGGCTAACTTTAAAACCCAGGTGTTTCAGATATTCCAGCGATTCAGTATGGTATCTGAACTCTTTCCCTTCAATCCTTTGGATATTGAAAACGAAAATGCTCAATTTCCTTTTTGCCGTTATTCTTGGATCCAGCTGCCTTAAAGAACCTGCCGCCGCATTTCTCGGGTTTGCAAATAGGGGCTTGCCTTCTTCTTCCTGGATTTCATTCAGCCTTATAAAATCTTTCCTGTATATAAATACTTCACCCCGGACTTCGATATATGGTATTTTTTCCTTTAATACCATGGGTATGGCTTTTATTGTTTTTAGATTTTGTGTAATATCTTCCCCCACAACACCGTCACCACGGGTTGAGCCCCTTATGAATACGCCGTTTTCGTACTCAAGGGAAACGGAAAGGCCGTCAATTTTTTTCTCTACCACGTATTCAACATTATCGCCAACTGCTTCCCTTACCCTTGTATCAAAGGCCAGAAGCTCTTCTTCACTGAATACGTCATTTAAACTCAGCATAGGCACCGTGTGAATTACTTTTTCGAAGCCCTCTAAAGGCTGTCCACCCACCCTTTGTGTAGGTGAATCGGGTGTAACAAGATCCGGTCTGGCAGTTTCAAGTTCCACCAGTTCCCTGTATAGCTGGTCATACTCCCAGTCACTGATTTCGGGGTTATCTTCCACATAATACTTGTAATCGTGGTAATTAATAATCTCCCTCAACTCTTTTATCCGTTTTTCAATATCTCTAGCCTCATCCATACCCATTCTCCTTAATCTCCTTGATATATCAAATTAATCACCTTAATATATCAAAATTGCATCTAAATAATTATATTTCAATTATATTTCTATATTTCAAAATTTCTCATAAGATCTTCAAGCCTGTCCCTTCTCCTGATAAGCTTCGGAGTTCCGTCTTCTTTAATCAGCACTTCAGCAGGCCTTAATCGGCTATTATAGTTAGATGACATGGAATAACCGTAAGCACCTGCATCCATAACTCCAATTATATCACCTTCAAAGATTCTTGGCAGCATTCTTTCTTTTGCAATTATATCGCCTGATTCACAAATGTTCCCGACTACATACACCGGTTTCAGTTCCTCCGTATCCGCCGGTTTGCCGTTTCTGTATACTTCGATGTCATGATGAGAATCATACATGACCGGCCGCATTAAAACATTGAATCCCAGGTCAGTGCCCACATAAGTATCTCCGTAATTTTCTTTTATGGCATATACCGTGCCCAGGAGCACTCCCGATTCTGCAACAATATATCTTCCTGGTTCGGTTTTTACCTTTATCTCCTTTCCGTAATCCTTTACCCAATCATATATTATATGGGCAAGTTTATCTCCCAACTCTTTCAGGTTGAGCCTTTGCTGCCCTTCCTGTTTATGATAGGGTATTCCGAACCCTCCGCCGAAATCCACGAACTCTATATCTTCAAATTGCTTTGCGATTGTAAGTATTAATTTAGCACTTTCGATATAGGGATCTGGTTCCATAAAGAGAGACCCAATGTGCTGATTTACACCTACAAGTTTAAGGGAGTAATTTTTCAGTATTCTTTTTACATCGTCAACCATATCAAAGTTGACACCGAATTTGGTCTTTTTCCCGCCTGTCACCACTTTTGAATGATGCCCTGCCCCTACTCCAGGATTAAACCGTACTGCAACCTTCCCACCGGGATTAATTCTCCCGAACATCTCTAACTGTGATAGGGAATCAACACTGATAGTGATACCCTTTTCGATGGCATATTTCATTTCTTCTTCTGATACATTGTTTGGCACAAAGAAAATTTCATCAGAAAGGAAACCTGCTTTCAGCAGTATATATATCTCTCCGGGTGACATGGCATCTGCATTAAGCCCTTCTTCCCGTGCAATTTTCAATAGCTCCAGATTTGAATTGGCTTTTACTGAAAAATTTGCTTTGAAGCGATGGTAGGGAATTAAGTTCGCCATTTCCCTGCATCTGGTTCGAAAAATGTTTTCATTGTAAACATATAAGGGGCTGCCAAATTCCTTTATTAGTTTGTCAGGTGATGTTTTTCCATAAAACCGCGTTTCCTCAGTATAATATTTCCTCATATTTTCCTCCAATTAAATAAAATGAGATATAAAATGAAATCCCGGAATATAACTAAAATTTTATATTATTTTTATATAGTATGGTACAATTTTTGTCAATATAATATGAAAAACATCAACGGATTATATAAAAAAAATAATTAGTGACGGGTTTTTCTGAACATTTCATATATGCCCATTATTAAAAGAAAAAATCCGAACAGTTTCCTCAAAAAATTGCTTGAAAAGCCGGCTGCAAGGCATGAACCGCCAATTGCCCCAACAGCGCCGGATATTATTATTGGGAGAGCCATTTTAAAACTTACCCTTTTGTTTTTTATATGAATTATAAGCGCGATTATAGCTGTGGGAATGAAATAAACCAGGTTTATACTCTGGGCTGTATGCTGTTCTATTTGCATAAATAAAACCAATGCCGGTATTAGTATTGTTCCGCCGCCAATTCCCATTCCGCTTATTATTCCTGATAAAAGGCCGATAAAAAAAAGAAGCAAGATTAACTCCTCCAAATCATTCTCACAGCCGCGAAAATCATAAACAGGGCAAATATTTTCCTCAAAATATTTGCAGGGCAGATATTCAGGAGTTTTGCACCCAGATAACCGCCAACAACACCGCCGATTATTACTTTCCAGGCTATGTCCCAGTTCAGAAACCTGTTGTTTATATAAAAAAAGGAACTTATTATTGTTAACGGCAGAATTATGGCTATTGCAGTGGCATGAGCCTTATGCTCATCGGCGTCAAGAAATAAAACCATTGCCGGAACTGCAATAGTGCCACCTCCTGAACCAAATAGCCCGTTTATAAAGCCTGTAATAATACCTATTAATATGCTTTTGCTTATTTTATACTTAAATAAACGTTTCATTATGCAATTCAATACAATTTTAATGTTTTTATTGTTCTGCATTTCATTATTCTATTTTTTCATTTCCAAACCATAATTATTCCCCGTTAATTGATTTTTTAGAAATTATTATTTTGTTATCTTCCTCATCGATTAAAGCAGTATCCCCCTCTCCAAGGGTTCCGCTGATAATTCTTTTTGCGATTTCCGTCTCAACATGCTTCTGAAGATAACGTTTTATCGGCCTAGCGCCATAAACGGGCGAATAAGCCTGATCGGCTATAAATTGTTTCGCCCTGTCGGTCATGGAAAGCATAATGTTATTATTAATAATCCTGTTCTGAATCTCCTGCAGCGAAAGCTCAATAATCTTTATTATTTCGTTTTTCATTAGAGGTTTAAACATGACGATTTCGTCAATTCTGTTTAAAAACTCCGGCTTAAATTTCATCCTCAGTTCATTCATGACAAGCTCGGCAGTTTCACTGTCTATTTCTCCTTTTTCGTTTACCCCGTTAATAAGATACTGGTTCCCGATGTTTGAAGTCATGATTATTACCGTGTTTTTAAAGTTTACCGTCCTTCCCTGGCTGTCGGTAAGCCTTCCGTCGTCTAATAACTGCAGGAGAATATTAAAAACTTCGGGATGTGCCTTTTCTATTTCATCAAAGAGGATTACGCAGTACGGTTTCCTTCTTACGGCTTCGGTCAGCTGGCCCCCTTCCTCATAACCCACATATCCAGGAGGGGCACCAATTAGCCTTGCAACCGAGAACTTTTCCATGTATTCGCTCATATCTATTCTTACCATATTTTCTTCGCTGTCAAAGAGAGCTTCGGACAGGGCTTTTGCCAGTTCTGTCTTTCCTACGCCGGTGGGACCAAGGAATATGAATGAACCTATGGGCTTCCTCGGATCCTTAAGGCCTGACCTTGCCCTTAATACTGCGTCTGTTACCGCAGTTACGGCCTCATCTTGTCCTACTACCCTTCTATGCAGTATATTGCTTAAATTAAGAAGTTTGTCCCTTTCATTTTCAACAAGCTTTGTCACGGGTATACCTGTCCATTTTGAAACTATTTCCGCGATTTCTTCCTCTGTTACTTCTTCTTTTAGCAGGTGTTTTTCTCCATAGGCCTCCAGCTTTTTTTTCTCTTCATCAAGTATTTTCTGAAGTTCAGGAAGCTTACCGTGTTTTAATACGGCCAGTTCATTCAGGTCATATCTTCTCTCGGCTTCTTCTATCTGCCTTTTTGTGTTTTCTATTTCCTGCTTTATCTGCTTTATTTTTTCGATATTTTCCTTTTCCATCTGCCACTGGGCCTTCATCCTGTTTGCTTTTTCCGTCAATTCCGCAAGCTCTTTTTCAAGCTGGCCCAGCCTTTCCATGGATTGCCTGTCGGTTTCCCTTTTCAGAGCCTGCTGTTCAATTTGAAGCTGCATGATTCTCCTGCTGATTTCATCGAGTTCTGCAGGCATGCTGTCAATTTCCGTTCTTATCATTGCTGCAGCTTCATCCATGAGGTCAATGGCCTTATCAGGCAAAAACCTGTCACTTATATATTTATTTGACAATACCGCAGCCGCTATTATCGCACTGTCGGCAATTCTTACGCCATGATGTATTTCGAATTTTTCCTTTAATCCTCTCAAAATGGATATTGTGTCTTCTACTGAGGGTTGGTCAACCAGTACAGGCTGGAATCTTCTCTCAAGGGCTGCATCCTTTTCAATGTATTTTCTGTATTCATCAAGGGTGGTTGCGCCGATACAGCGGAGTTCTCCCCTGGCAAGCATTGGTTTCAAAATGTTCCCTGCATCCATTGCACCTTCAGTCCTGCCTGCGCCAACTATGTTATGCAGCTCGTCGATAAACAGAATGATTTCACCGTTTGAGAATTGTACTTCATTAAGAACTGCTTTAAGCCTTTCTTCAAACTCTCCCCTGTATTTTGCACCGGCAATTAAAGCACCCATGTCTAAAGCAAATATGCGCTTATTTTTCAGCCCCTCTGGCACGTCACCCTTTAAAATGCGCTGTGCCAATCCTTCAACTACTGCTGTTTTACCGACACCCGGTTCACCGATAAGGACCGGGTTGTTTTTTGTCCTCCTCGAAAGTATCCTGACAACCCTTCTTATCTCCGAATCCCTTCCTATTACGGGGTCCAGCTTGCCCATCCTGGCTAATTCAACAAGGTCCCGCCCATATTTTTTCAATGCCTCATATGTTTCTTCAGGGTTCCTTGATGTAATCCGCTGGTTAGTCCTTACCTTGCTGAGGACTGAAAGGAATCTTTCACTATTAATGTTGTACCTTTTGAATATATAATCCGAGGGGGTGTTCCTTTCCTTAAGCAGGGCCAGGTAGATATGTTCCACTCCCACGTATTCATCCTTGAATTTTTTTGCTTCCTCTTCCGCATTTAGAAATATTTCGTTAAATCTTCTTGTTGCATAAAGGCCGGAATTGCCGTTCCCATATACTTTGGGGAGCTTATCAAGCTCTTTTTTTACATCATTTATAATAAATGAAATATTTTCCCCCATCATGGTTATTAGTCTGGGAATAAGCCCCTCTTCCTGCTGAAGCAGAGCAAGGTGAACATGTTCTCCGTCAACTTGCTGATGGCCGTACCTTAGGGCTATCTCCTGGGAAGTTGAAAATATCTCCTGCCCTTTTTCAGTAAACCTGTCTATATTCATTTAATTTATACTCCTTTCTGTATCATGAATATCCAAATCCGAGTTTAATTTTATGAATTCTTCTTTTCATGAATTTCTTTAAGCCGTTTATACAATTCCCTTTCATTGGAGTCCAGCACGGCAGGATTTACTATTCTCACCCTTAGTAGCAGGTCCCCCCTTTGTCCTTTCCTGTCCCTGTAGCCCTGCCCGCTTATTCTTACCATGCTGTCGGTTTGTATACCAGGTGGGATTTTCACCAGTATTTTTCCTTCCATTGTTTCAAAGTACATTTCTTTTCCCAAAACGGCATCCCATGGGTATAGATCAATTGTTGATAATAAATTCATATCTTTAAGCTCAAATTTATTACTTGCCTTAAATTTCACATTCAAGTACAAATCCCCGTTCCTTCCGCCGTTAACACCGGGCTTTCCCTGGCCGGTAAGTTTTATCTTTTCACCATCCTTGATTCCGGCCGGTATTTTAAATGAAATTGTTTTTTCTGAACCGTTCATTTTTATGGTTATTTTTTTCTCAAGTCCTTTATATCCTTCTTCCGGAGTTATGGATATGTCGGTATTAACATCCTCTCCGTCCACCCGTAAATTTCCGGAAAAACCGGACCCTCTCCTTAAGCCGTTCAATATATCGTTAAAGTCAAAAGCTCCGTCTCCGAAGAACATATTGAAAAAATCGCTGAAATTATTATTGCCGCCCGTGGTGCGATACTCATATCTATAATTTTTGCCAAAGCCAAACTGGGACGGATCAAAGTTAAATCCGTCCTGAAAATTGAAACCCTGCCCAAGGGCATCGTATTTTTTACGTTTTTCTTCGTCCCCAAGTACTTCGTATGCCTCATTGATCTCCTTAAATTTTTCTTCTGCCTTTTTATCTCCCGGATGGGCATCCGGATGGTATTGCTTGGCCAGTTGCCTGTATTTCTTTTTTATTTCCTCCTGGCTTGCATTTCTGTCTACTCCGAGAATTTTGTAATAATCTTTATATTCCAATTGTCACCACTCCAATAAAGCCTTTTATCACAGCATAAGTATTGACCTTGACTTTCTTTGACATTTATATAATACACAAAATTTATAGAATATTCAATACTGTTTTCTATAAATTGCTAAATATCATCATATAGTTAAATATTATCATCATGCATGAAATTATGCATCAGATTATACATCAGATGTGTTTATCGCCATTTTATTCCCGGCTGTTTTCCTCATTCGGATCAGGTATAAGCAGCACTTGGCCAACCTGAATCTTTGAAGGGTCTTCAATATTATTTGCTTTTATTATGATATCATATTTGTTCGGATCATTATAAAACGTCTTGCTTATGCTATAAAGGGTATCTCCCCTTTTAACCACGTAAGTAGTAGGAAATTGTATCTTGCCTGATTGTGAACCGGTGCCGTTTTGAGAGCTTCCTCCCGAATTTTCGCCCGAACTTGCCTTATTGCCTCCGTTAGAGCCATCAGGCAGATCAGCTGTTTCTCCATTATCCTCATCCTGGTTTTGACCGTCAGTTTGCCCGTCAGTCGTATCTGACCCAACATTTGTATTGTCGCTGATATTCCATGTCCCTTTATCATAATTTGGCTTCTGTTTGCCAAATATTGTGGCAAACAGTTTTACCGTTGAGAAAATCAGTGCTGCCACCAGCAAACAAAAGACAAATGCAGAAGCATACCTTTTTATTCTATTTATATTAATACTTACTTTTGGCACCTTCTTATTATTAATGCTTCTGTATCCGTATTTAATGCTTTTTGCCGGCTTCTTCTGGGGAGTAATAATATTCAGCTCTCCTAATATTTTATCAATCCTTATCGCCAGTGCGGTCATATTATCCTGGGATCCGTTATTAATTGCTTCTTTCACCAGTTTATTTGCAATTTCATCGGTGTTTTTACCGGATAAGAGTATTTCCTTTATGGTTTCATTGTCAACGGAATTTGCGATACCGTCGGTACACAGCAGGATGGTATCCCCTTCCTTTATATTAAACTCTTCCGATTTCCTTATTTGGTAAACCGATTCCTCAGTTGGTATTCCATAGCGGGAAGACAATATTTTAACCTGCTCCTGGGTTATAATTCCGAGTCTTAATAGCCTTTCGGTCTTTTCTACATCAACGGTTAGCAGTTTTAAATTTCCGTCTCTTAAAAGATATGCCCTGCCGCTTCCTATACTTACTATGACTGCTTTGTTTTCCTGAAGGAGAATACCAGTAAATGATGCTTTCTTTGAAGCATCTTCCGGTTTGTCAATTGATACACTGGTTAAAAGATTGTACATTTCCTGGATGCATTGGCACAGCTTCTGGGATTTATCCGACAAATCACCCTCGTTTAAAAGCTCTTTCTCATGGCATCTCTTCAGTTCCCGGGCAATAGATATGAATATTTCCTTCTGCGGGTCAGACACGTCCAATGAGTCAGAGACTGCAAATACATAAAATTCATTGCTGTTTTCTATTGAAACCTGTATATTGTCGGTTTCATGCTCATACATAAACCTTCCGTTCATATAAAAATTGTCATTATTTGTCTCCGAATTACCCGCATATGACGTCACTGAGGCCCTCAATTTAATCATATTGCCCATAAAATAACCCCCATTCATCGGCAATACATCCAGGGAAAGCAGATCACACTCATTTGAATTTATCCGAACATTTCATTTAATTATATAATAACATAATATTTTATTACATTCAACAAAATATCCCAGCAATAATATTCAAAAAATCGACAGTTATATACTTGCCATTTGCTTATTTTTTTGCTTTTTCCAGGGCCCTTTTTACAGCTAATTTCCAATTTTCGCAGCTTACGGTAGCACCGCTTATCGAATCCACGTCATAGGTCTGCTTTTCAATCATTTTATCTGCCAGGTCCAGCCTGTACTGCTTTAAATTGGGATATACCTTTCCATCCACTTCCTGACCTGCATAGTTATCATAGTTTACTTCATTGCCGGATAAATCCAGCCGCCTTAGATTAATACTTTTAATCTTTCCGTCGCTTATAACCACCGTAGCGTCTTCATTACCGTATTGCCATTTATCCCCCGTTCCGGTGTATGTGCCATCCTTGTATTCAACCTTGGTTTGATCCTGTTTAGTTCCGTTTTCGATACCAGGCGTATTATTATTATTATTTGCTGCATTACATGCTGATAAAAGAGCAGTGCTTATAATAAGCGCAGTAAAGATTTTAAAGCATTTCAGGTATTTCTTCATATTTACTTCATACTCCTTTTTCATATATTTGTGTAAATTATTGTTTGGCTCTTAATAATATTTTTGTATGAAGTAAATAAAAATATACTCGGTAGTTTTTTATACAGTATAATGTTTTATTCTTTTAACAGGCATTTTATTATATGCCCGGTATACATCCTGTGGTAATCCTTCATTGGATAGTTTTTGCCAATTCCAGGATCAAGGAAATTAGACGCCGTAATATCCTGGTAGTATATTTTCCTGCACACTATTACAAGCCTTGCTTCTTTAAAGTATATAGCTCCGTTGTCTTCTACCGGTGTAAGTCCCGTAGCTTCAACCTTATTTACATTTTTTCCTGAATGGGAACCGCAAAATTCAAGTGCTTTCCTGTACTCCTTGTCAAAAAAGGACAAGGTAAATGTGTCATGCTTTTCCAAAAACTGATAAGTAAACCTCTGGGGCCTTACAAAGCAAAAAGCAACATTCTTTCCCCACAGGACGCCCAAGCCTCCCCAGCTTGCAGTCATTGTATTGTATGCTGTCATGTCTCCTGCAGTTATAAGCATCCAGTCAGAACCGATTAATTTGAAAACATTATCTTGTATCTGTTCCGGGTTTATTTCCTGGAATGTTTCCTGAACTCCCATATTTTCTTTTCTCTCCTTCCAAAGAATATTTACTCTTCTTTTTATATTATTTGCTTAATTGTCTTGGTTATTAAGTATTAAAATTACAAGCTTTCAAAAACGTCCTATTTCATATTTTACAAATTAAAACTGCATTAATTTTAACAATTTTTTACCAATGATTAAACCGGCTGCTTTGAATATTCATCCATCGATATTCTGCTGAAAACCCTTTCAAATGCTTCAAGAGCATAGTCAAGCTGTTCTTTTGTATGGGTAGCGGTGTAACTTGTTCTTAACAGGCATTGACCGGGTTTAACTGCTGGTGAAATAACCGGATTTACATATACACCTTCCTCTAGGAGCATCTTGGTAATTCTGAATGTCCTTTCATTTTCCCATGTCATTACCGGTATAATGGGGGTACTGGATTCTCCGATAGGTATATTGAGTCTTCTGAATCCGTTCCTCATGTAATCTGCGATTTCAGAAAGCCTTTTTACCCGTTCAGGTTCCGCTTCCAATATATTCAGGGCTTCAAGGGCGGCAGCCGCATTAGCCGGCGGTATGGAAGCACTGAAAATAAACGGTCTTGAAACATGCTTTACATAATGAATAACCTCTTCCCTTGCAGCTATATAGCCACCGAGACTCGCCAGGGATTTGCTGAATGTTCCCATTATGATATCAACCTTGTCCTCAAGGCCAAAATATTCAGCCGTACCGCGGCCGTGTTCTCCAAGAACACCAAGTCCATGTGCGTCGTCTACCATTACTCTTGCACCGTATTTTTCCGCAAGTCTGACTATTTCGGGAAGATTGCATATATCTCCTCCCATACTGAATACACCGTCAGTAACTATTAGCTTGCCACAGCCCTCAGGTATGTTTTTTAGTATCCTTTCCAGGTCATTCATATCATTATGGTCATATTTGTATACCTTGGCGAAACTAAGCCTGCACCCGTCCACGATACTGGCATGATTTTCGCTGTCACAGATAATATAATCATTTCTTCCGGCAATGGCCGATATAATTCCCAGGTTGGTTTGAAATCCTGTACTGAATGTAAGTGCAGCATCCTTTTTCAAAAACTGTGCGAGACGTTTTTCTAGTTCTATATGTATGCTGAGAGTTCCGTTAAGAAAACGGGAACCGGAACAGCCCGTACCATACTTTTCAAGAGCTTCTTTTGCTGCTTTGATAACCCGCGGGTCGGAGGTAAGTCCAAGATAGTTATTTGAGCCAATCATTATTGTCCTTCTACCTTCAATAATAACCTCAGTATCCTGCCCCGTTTCCAGGACATGAAAATAAGGATATATTCCGGCCCTCATTGCCTCCTTAGCATCAGTATAATCGAAGCACTTTTGAAAGATATCCATACAATGTTCCTCTCCTTTTAACTATTATTTTGAATAAATACATTCAAATCCTCTATTGCTTTTATATTAAACCCTAATACTAGTTTAATTGTACAACAAAAGATAAAACCCTAATTATAAATCAAAGTTATAGTACAAGCTATGAATATTTTATCATAAAAAGCCATGTTTGGTATATATTTTTATCTTGAACCCGGCATTTTTAACTCACAAATTATATGGCATATTATGATTTAATTTAGATGATAATTGAATTTACACATGGACAAATATATAATAAATATACCGATATAATAAGTAAATTAAAAAATAATTAAAATTTTATTAAATTAATTATTTTATATAATTATTTTATTATACTTTGGGGGGACAGGTATTAAAATGATTTACGGGAATACCGTTTTAATAACAGGAGCATCCTCCGGCATAGGAAAATCTATAGCAGAAATGTTGATGAAAGAGGGCTACAGGGTTTACGGAACGTCACGGAAACCGCCTAAGGATAATAATATAATATATCCCGGGGGAAATGGCGGACAGGATGATCAAAATGGTTTTATCGAAATGATACAGCTTGATGTAACATCGGAAGAGTCGGTTAAAAAGGCCGTTAATTATGTATTGGAAAAGGAAGGTAAAATTGATATTCTGATAAATAATGCGGGATTTGGAATTGCAGGTTCGGTTGAGGACACATCCCATGAAGAGGCATACGAGCAATTTGACACCAATTTCTTCGGTGTACTGAGGATGTGCAGAAATGTTATCCCGATTATGAGAAAGAATAAAAATGGTTTAATTGTAAATATAAGCTCTGTAGCCGGCCAGATATCAATACCTTTCCAATCCATGTACAGTGCAAGCAAGTATGCCCTTGAAGCAGTATCCGAGGCTATGCGGATTGAACTCAAACCCTTTGGAATTAAAGTGGTTTTAATAGAACCCGGAGATACAAGGACAGGGTTTACCGGGAACAGGAGAATTGTTTCGGCGGCAAATGCCAATCCTGTATATAAAGACAGGTTTACGAAGTCGTTAAATACCATGATAAAAGATGAAACTAACGGTCCTGCTCCGGATGTTGTTGCCCGGGTGGTTTCCTCTGTTATAAAAAAGAAAAACCCACCGGTAAGAATAGCGGTTGGGTTCAAATACAAACTGATAGTATTCATGAAAAGGTTTGTTTCTGCAAAGCTGCTGGAATATATAGTATCAAAAATTTATTAGCCGGCCGGTTGGTTGCTTGTTGCTTATTGTTATTAGCAACCACCTCAATTTAATTATGAAGTTACTTCCGAAATTACACTCCTTACCGTAATCGATATCAGTACGATAATTCCTCCGACTAAAGCCCATTTTCCCGGTACTTCTCCGGTAAATATGTAAACCCATACAGGGTTCAGCACGGGTTCTATTACGGTTATTATTATTGCCTCCAGGGCAGTTACGTATTTAATTGCATAAGAATAAAGGATATAGGAAAGGCCAAGCTGAAACACTCCAAGCAGAATAAGCATAATCCAGCCGGTCAAATCAGGCTTTTCGGATGTTATCATAAACGGCAGGCCTATTATAGCTGTGGCAATATTTCCTATCAAAATCGATTCCAATGGCGAACCGTCCTTCTGCATTCTCATAAACAAAGTGAGAGCAGCAAAGAAAACACCGCTGAGTACAGCAACAATATTGCCAACCATATTGTCAACACTTAACTCATCAATAAAAAACAACACCATACCGCCGACTACAAAGAATATCGTTATCCAGTCAATAATTTTTGTCCTCTCTTTTAAAAATATATGTCCGAAGATTGCAACATATATTGGAGCGGAATATTGCAACAAAATGGCATTTGCGGAAGTTGTCAGCTTATTGGCCAATACGAAGGAAACAACCGTTAATACATATGCAACGGCAGCGCCCACCTGGTAAAAGGACCAGGTGAATTTCGGCTTCCTTACCACCAAAAAAATTAGCAAAGCAGCAATACCGCTTCTAAAGCCCGATATTGCCACCGGATTCCAGGAAATAAGTTTAATAAGTATACCGCTTGTGCTCCATAAGATAGACGTTAACACAAGCATGAGAATAGCAACAGGTCTGCTTATGGTTTCACTACGGCGAAGGTTATTGGTTGTTCTCTGCTGTATTGTTTGCACTTTTTATACCTCCAACATAGTTTACACTCCCATAATATTAAAGCCGCAATCAACGTACATTATTTCCCCGGTGATACCCCTGGATAAATCACTCAGCAAGAACAATCCTGTATCACCAAGCTCATCTTGATTAACACTTCTTTTCAAAGGTGCACGTTTTTCCACTTCATCAAGTATGTTACCGAAATTTTTAATTGCTTTGGATGAAACGGTTTTTATCGGACCTGCTGAAATTGCATTTACCCTTATTCCGTAAGGCCCAAGGTCATTAGCCAGGTATCTTACGCTTGATTCCAGAGCGGCTTTTGCCACTCCCATCACGTTATAACCCGGGAAAACCTTTTCAGAGCCCATATATGTCAGGGTTATAATGCTTCCGCCCTGGGGCATGACATTCATGGCGGCCCTGCTTACCGCAACCAGTGAATATGCGCTGATATTCATTGCAAGGAGAAAACCGTCTCTGGATGTATTTATAAAGCTGTTATGCAGGTCTTCCTGTTTGGCAAAGGCAATGGCATGTACCAACCCGTGTATCTCGCCGTATTTTTCCTTTATGTTCTTGAACAGGCTGTCAATATCCTCATCAGAAGACACATCACATTTAAAAACGCCTGCGTTGTTTAACTTTGATGCCAGTTCCGAAACTTCTTTTTCTTCCCTTTCCCCCTGATATGTAAATAGTAGATTTGCTCCGTTATTAAATGCAGATTTTGCTATTCCCCAGGCAATACTCCATTTATTACGGACTCCCATTATAAGTATGTTTTTGTTTTTTAACAGTTCTCCCATCCTAACTACTCCTTTCCAAGTATTAATTGGATTTTAATTTTGATGAATTATCAAACTCTGTTATTTTAGATTCGAAATTCTATTGTTAATATTTCTGTTTATATTTCATAATTCGTAGATTAATACTTCAAATTCATAACTAATTCCTGTTTTGCCTTATAGTTCCGTTTTTAGTTTTAGTGCCAAATCCAGTAATATATCCTTTGAATTCATCTCAGGATGTTTTGCAACTACCATCAAAAGTTCATTTAATAACTTACCTACCTCCTTTCCTTCCCTAAAGCCTGCATTAATTAAATCATTACCATTAACGGCTAAATCCTTTATACTCATACATTCCTTTTTTTCTTTTGCGTTCGTATATATCTGCTTTATTTTACTTATTTTTTTAATATCCATATCATCCGCACTAAAGCCTTTAGCCCTTAGGACCGCTTCCTTTAGTTCCAAAATATCCGGGAATATCTCTTCACCGGCAATGACTGCGGCGATCCTGACGTTTTGCGCATCGTCCTGAATTTCCATGTGGAGGGATTCTACAAGCTTCCCTGCTTTACTTACTGTTTTGTTGTCAAACCTAAGCCTGCGCAAAATATCAACGGTGGATTCTTTCCCCTCTTTATGCAGAAGCATTGCCCATCTTAGCGTGCGGTCGCATCTTATATTTTTCAGGCCTTTGATTATATATTTTAACATACAATCCGGGTACCTGTCCAACTCGGGAAGAATATAGTGCAATAGACCTGTTTCTTTAAGAATAATAAATTTATCAGGATAAGGAGAGAGCAGGATTTTATCGAGTTCATCCCTGATTCTTTCCAAGCTGATATTTGTTATCAGGGCCTTTTTATTCTCAATTGATTTTATTACATCCTGGTCTATTTTAAATCCAAGCTGGGCTGAAAACCTTACTGCCCTCAACATTCTTAATGCATCCTCAGTGAATCTCTCACCAGCATCACCCACCGAGCGGATAATGCCTTTATCAATATCCTGAATCCCGTTGAAAGGATCGATGTAACCCTTGTCCGGATGATAGGCAATTGAATTGATGGTAAAATCCCTTCTTCTCAGGTCATCTTCCAGGGAATTGGTGAACAACACGTAATCAGGTCTGCGGTGGTCGGAATACTTTCCTTCGATTCTGAATGTTGTTACCTCCGCTTTTTGACTGCTTAATACAACGGTTACCGTTCCGTGTTTTAAACCGGTTCCTATGGTTTTATCAAATAAAGACATTACCTGGTGGGGTAAGGCGCTTGTGGCAATATCCCAGTCTTTTGGCTTTTTTCCCATTAGAATATCCCTTACACATCCTCCAACCAGGTATGCTTCAAAGCCATTTCTATTTAATGTATTAATAATGAACTTAATTTCTTCTTCAAGGATTATATCTATCCTGTTTACAGGCATATAAAATGCTCCCGTACTAACAACTAAGTAAAACAAATCTATTATATAGCATTTTTGGCTATATATTCAATAGCTATACAACAAGAGCATCTCTTATGATACTGTTCTTTATGTCCTCCCTCTGCTGTTTTAGTTTTTCGAAATCCATACTTGAAGAATAATACTTTTCAATTTCATGGTGATAGGATTTTGCGACTTTTATGGAATTTATTGCGGTGTTCAGGAGCAATTTCAACTCGTTTTCATCTTCGGTTAAAAAGTCTCTGTACCTGGATAAAACCTTTTTATCATAAAGTTTGTTTAATTCAATAATCTCGCAATCATGGCGCCGGATATTGTGGAATTTGTTAGCGGTTGTAACCGAAACATCAAGTTCGGGAATTACGATATGTTCGATTTTTTCAGGGAAAAGGGCGCAGTAAAAGCTTTCGACAAAGTATCCCTTTTCCAGTGCATTATCCCTTATTTTCGTGAGAATTTTTTCGGCAGCAGTCTTTAATCCTTCGCTTTCACCGCTTATTTTATATTTCTCGTTATATATTTGGAGCTTATACACCTTACTTGTTGTTAATATGCTTTCAAGATAGTTTTCAAGACCATTAGGAGTTATAGCTCCTGCAAACAGGCGCCTTTCCTTTCCTTCTCTTCCCTCTTTTTTTACTTCTTGATTACTAAACAGCATGCCTGACAGCTCATTGGAAATCCTGTCTATTTCATCATAGTATATATAGTTTTTGAAATATGCCGAAATATCCTCGTATATAAGACTTGCTGCCTTTAAATACCTGTAGGCTCTGTCAAAGCACTTTTTTATTTCACGCCTTTTCTCTATTATCTCCTGCCTATGCTTTTTAATTTTATCAGTATTCCAGAAATCCCCCAGATTAATAATAACATCCACAGCCCCCGGATATCTGGGATCTATAACATGGGGAGCCGTTCCGTCCACAATTGCAACTTTTAACTCCTTGAAAACAACTCCGTCAAGGCTTGAACTGTCGCTTGAACAGTGGAAATACTCCACACTGTAACCTTTTTCTGAAATTTCAGATGCAATCTCTTTCATGAACGTTGACTTGCCCACACCGGGCCCGCCTTTTAAAATGTATATCCTTTCAGCTTCTTCCCAGTTTATTATGTAGTCGTAATAACTGAAAAAACCAAGCCCGGTGTTTCCGCCTGCGAATATATGCCTTTCAATGTTTCCTGCCATCAAAACCACTCCCTGTAAGATAAAAATATGATATTCATATAGTTGAATAATAATTAATATGAATATCATATTTTAAATAGATATCTATATTATTACAATATGATAAGTCTTTTATTATGGTAACGGTCAGATGAAAATTTATTGCTGCCGGGAGAACATTGTCCGCTTTCTCCTCAGCGATACGCTTAAAATGATACCAATGGACATATAGTTAACAAGCATTGCACTTCCGCCTGCACTTACAAAAGGAAGGGGCAATCCGGTTACAGGAAGCAGTCTCATGCACATGCCGATATTCTGTATGAATTGGTACGCAAGCATGGCGGTTAAACCTGTTACAAGGAACGAACCATAATGGTCCCTTGCATTCCGGGCGATATGTATGCACCTTAATATAATAAAGACAATTAAGGCAATAACCAGGACGGAGCCAATAAAGCCAAATTCTTCCCCTATAACGGTGAAGATCATATCCGATTCCCTTACCGGAACGCCACCGATATTTGGAGGGGTTTGGGTTTGTATCCCTTTATATAATCCGCTGCCGTATAGCCTACCGGAACCTATGGCTATTTCCGCCATGTCAACCTGGTAGCTTGAATTGCCGGGATCTGAGCCCGGGAATATAAATTCAAGAATTCTTTTTTTTCTTCGGTCATTTAGTGCAAAAAACCAAATAAAAGGTACCGTGGCAAGAAAAACGCCTCCGGTAATGAATATATGCTTATATCTGACACCGCATATATATACCATGATAAATATAGCCACGATATAAACCATTGCCATACCGAAATCAGGCTGCATTATAATTAAACCGACGGGTATTATTGAATATATAATAAACTTTATTATATTTTTCTTAATATCCTGGCCTTCTTTAATCCTTTCAAGGAAATCCGACAGAAGAATAACCAGGGCGACCCTTGCTAGTTCGGAAGGTTGAAAGGAAACATCAAGTATACCAGCCAGTGGTATGATTATCCAGCTGTTACTTCCGACTTCCTCGTAACCGACTCCTCTGAGAAGAACATAGATAAGCAGTCCTATGCAAAAGATATAGAATACAAATCCGATTGCTTTAAAGCTGTTATAATCAAAGGCACTTATTATAATGGCAATTATAATACCAAGTATGACACTGACTATCTGGGTTTTCATTTTGCCGCTTCCACCAGATATAGCCCGTGTTGCACTGCTCAGGACCACAAGCCCTATTATTGAAAGTATAATAATACTTATAAATAAAAGGTAATCAAATTGCTTAAAGTAATTCGTATCATTTGTTTTTTCAATAAAATACATAATAATTTCATCATCCAATCAACTTATATTTTCCGGACCCGTTTCATCCTTTGATGTTTCATTGCTATTTGATACTTCACTATCATTTGGTGCTTCATTATTATTTTCTGCCTGGTCGTTTTGAGCTTCACCTTTTTGTACTTCTTCATCCGCATCATAATGCATTTCTTCGTTCTTGATTTTCTGGAATTCCCTTAATATATTACCGTAATTGCTTGTCCCAAGTTCATAGACTCCTTCTTCGGCAATTAAATTAAATCTTCTCCTTCTTATGACCATTATTATGGCAGCGGCTATAACAAAAATGATAGAAAGCACCTGGGATATCCTGTATCCTCCGGCCAGTAAGCTGTCTATTCTTAATCCTTCAATCCATGCCCTGCCAATGCCATACAGTATCAGATATAACCAGAGAATCTCTCCGTCCGGTTTAGTTTGCTTTCCTTGTGCATTGTTATCTGATTTTATTTTGTTCCTGTACCATATCAGTATGAAAAATACACCCAGGTCCCACAAAGATTCATATAAAAATGTGGGATGCACAGGTTTAGACGGATCCACGGTTATGTTTAGTTCCCTTGCAAGTCTGCTTGCATTCATGCTTAATTCGCTTCTTATGACTTCACTCGTCATTCCCCACGGGAGATCGGTGTTTATTCCAAATGCCTCCTGGTTGAAGAAATTTCCCCATCTTCCAATGGCCTGGGCCAGAGGGACATAAGGCATTCCGAAATCAAACAGTCTCAGGGGCTTTATTTTCTTTACCTTCGCAAAAACATAGGCTGTAATTACTCCGGCTATAATTCCGCCATAAATTGCAAGCCCGCCCATGCGGATATTAATAATATTAATCAAATTATCTTTAAATTCATCCCAGGAGAAAATAACGTAGTAGATGCGGGCACCAATCATTCCCATCGGAAAAATTACCAATACCAAGTCGAGAATATCATCCTGTTTTATTTCATATTTGCTGCAGTCTTTTAAGGCAAGTATAACGGCAACAAGAAATGCAACGGCAATACAAATACCATACCAGTATATATCAATTCCGAACAAGCTAAAAGGTGATCTGCTTACAGGTATTTTTAAACCCCATAATCCGGGAAACTCTACTATGTTCATTTTTATCCCCCTTAAAAAATCAAATTTAACCTTGTATCTTATACAATTTTTTAAATTTGAAATTTAATCTTTGCTTTTTTATTCCTTTTTATGCTTCTTTTTTATACTTTATATGCTCTTTATAACCGATGCGGCAAACATATCGCGTTTAAAATGAGATTTCATTGTATTCATTGTATACTCTAGCGTTATTTTATCATAAATATTAAAATAATCAAATATATTGGTTTTTCTAAAATAGTTGGTTATGAACATATCAAGTGTTTTTTCCATGGAATTAAACCAGCGGACTGATTTTCCGTACATGGAATTTCTTATTCTTTCGTAATCTTCCCTTTTAATACCGTTATTTAGATAATCTTCTACAGTTTTTAATATTCTGTCCTTTACTTTTAGAGGATCTGCCGATTCTCCGCGGATCATGGAATATGCATAGTTTTCTTCGGCTGTATAATCAAATTCAAAGGGATTATAGACTAGTCCCTCATCATAGAGCTGCTTGTATAACTTCGAACTTCTGCCGAAAAATATCTCCAGGAGTATTTTAATAGCAATTTCCCGCATTAAGAGTTCTTCACCTGCTAACCCTTCCCCATTGTCCTTAAAGCCCATTTGAAATAATGGGGTTGAAATATGCATTTTTTCTTCCGTGTATTCCCCATTAAGATTAAGCGGTTCTTCGGGACGCCATTTGCTAATTTTCCTGGCCGGGCTTTTATTTATAATTTTTGAATCCACCGTTTTAAAGATTTCTTCATAATCTATATCACCAATGGCAAATATAACCATGTTGGAAGGCTGGTAAAACATCTCGTAGCATTTATACAGCATTGATTTATCGATCTGCGAAATGCTGTTAAAATTACCTGCTATAACTTCCCTTACAGGATTTGCTGCATATAATAGTTTAAGATAATTAAAAAAAGATTTCCATTCGGGATTATCGTCATACATGCTTATTTCCTGTTTAATAATTTCTTTTTCTTTTTCCACGGTTTCATCGGTAAAGTAAGGATTCTGCACGAAATCCAGCAGTAACTCCAGATTTTCAGTAAATTTATCCGTACAGGAAAAATAATATACTGTCCTGTTAAATGTGGTATAAGCATTGGGATTGGAGCCAAGTTCCGAAAACTTATCCATTATGCTGCCTTCCTCCTGGTCAAACAATTTGTGTTCCAGGAAGTGGGCTATCCCTTCAGGCATTGATATTATTTCCTGGGAATCGGTATCAATAAACTTATTGTCGATGGAACCATAATGAACGGCAAATGCGACGTATTTTTTCAAATAGCCTTTTTTGGGCATTACGAAAACATTTAAACCGCTTTTATGGTTATACACATGCATTACTTCGTCTATCCGTTCCTGTTTGTATTCATATTTTGATTCGGTCATTGTTTTGCTTTGATTTGCCTTCCTTTCCGGTTTTATGTCTTTATGCAATGTTTTATATTCAGGATTGTTTTATGTGAGGAAATAAACGGTATCAAGCTGTACCATCTTTGAAACATTTATAACATCTGCTGCAGAAACCCTGCCAGTTTTCTCGTTAAATAAACCGAAATCATCCCTTGTACCGGCCAAAATCTGGCTTAAGTAGAATTCTGCTATTTGCAGCTGGCTGTCTCTCAATGAATGTATGTCTGTTTTTATTGATTTAAGGGCTGAATCCAATTCATAATCGGTTATGTTTCCTGACTTCATTTCATCAATTTGTTTAAGGATAATATCTATGGTTTTTTCTTTTTGATCCGCATCTATACCGCAGCTTACCAGTAATAGACCCTTGAATTTTTCATACTGGGAAAAAATATAATATGCAAGCCCCTGCTGCTCCCTGACATTTTGGAATAGCTTGGAATATACTCCTCCTCCCAGAATCCTGTCAAAAACCACAAAGGAATAATAATGATTTTCTTGAGGCGATATGCCGGTTCTAAATCCCAAAGACAGTTTTGCCTGGTTAACCCCGATGTTTTCGTTTATATACCTGACGTTGCCGCCGGTGTTGTTCCCTTCGGTTTTATTGATTTTTGACCCTTTTTGCATCTTGATATTATTCTTCAGGATATTATTGATGCTGCTTTCAACAGTTGCGGGGTTTTTTCGGATACTTCCGAATATTTTATTGATTTTTTCCGTGGCCCAGCTTAATTTCTCCCTTTGAACATCTCCTGTTATATAAATAATCAGGGGATAATTTTCAATCATGTTTCTATACTGGTCATAAAGGCTATTTAAAGTAATGCTTTCCAATCCCTCTATGTCTCCGTACTCATATATGCCATAGGGTTCATTCTTGCACATTTCTTCAATACATCTTTCTACGGCGTATTGCACTTTGTCATTTATTCTTCTTTCTATTATTTTCTTAACAGTTTCCTTTTCCTGCTCCACATATTCTGATTTGAAAAGGCCGTTTTCGGTTACGGGATCAACAATTATCTTCAATATCAGTTCAAACACGTTTTTGAAAAGTTCTTCTTCCGGATTGACATATTTGTCGGATATAAACTCAGAGTGAAAGTATATAATATGGTATTCGCCCTTTTTTGCAACACTGCAGTCAAAGGAACAACCATAAAACTTTTCTAATTGCATGGATATTCTTACCATCTCAGGATAATCCCTGCATCCCCTTCTTAAGACAGCAGGTATTAGGGCGTTTTTTGAAACGGAATTCCTGGTCAGATTTTCAAAAAAGAAAAAAGTGATTGTATTTGTTTTGAACTTACCTGCAGGAATATAGTATATTTCAATGTTATTTGAATAATATATTCTATCAGGCCGTTCTTCAAGTGTTATATTTTCCCTGGCTATATTCATCAGATCCTTTCCCATGCTTTTTTCATTCCCTTTATGCTGTATTCTTATAGGATTATATTCTCTTTATATTCTTATCTTTAATATCTCCAGCCATTCGAAAAATATAACACTTTGCAAACTATCGGGAAATAATAATCCTTCAATCTAGATATATAATTTTGCCGCGGAAATATCGTTTTTTATTTGCATTATAAGCTCCTCAGTATTATTAAACTTCCTTTCATCCCTTATTTTCTTAATAAAATATATTTCTATCGGTTTACCATATATGTTTTCCGAAAAATCCAGTATATATGTTTCTATGCGGGCTTTATTGTCCCCGGGTCCTTCAGCTATGGTGGGAGCCGTTCCCACATTTGTAATGCTGCTGTATGCTTTCCCGTCTATTACCGTTTTAGTTGCGTATACTCCGTATGCAGGCATGAGCAGATAGTCTTCAGGAGTAATATTTGCAGTGGGAAAGCCAAGTTTACCTCCCAGCCCTTTTCCGTGTTCCACAACACCGGTTATTGAATAGTGCCTTCCAAGGAAAGAAAAGGCGTTTTCCATATCACCTTTTGATAAATACTCCCTTATCAATGTACTGCTTACGATTTTATCATTTATCTTTATGGGAGGTATTATTACAACCTTGAAACCGTATTTTTGCCCCAATTCCTTCAGCAAATCCGCATTTCCCGTCCCTTTATACCCGAACGTGTAATCAAAGCCTGCCACCGCAAGCTTTATATTTAACCTGTTAACCAGGATGTCTCTGACGAATTCCTCGGGCTGCATCCTGGAAAAAGATTCATCAAAATTTTCGTAAAACAGGTAATCCACCGGCAATTTAGCAAAAAGCTCAGCTTTCTTTTGAGCCGTAATTAATAACGGTGTTACAAGGTTTTTGTTTATTATATTATCGGGATGTTTAATAAAAGTATATATTATTGAATGTAAATTGTTAATACTGCATTCGTTTATAAGCACATTTAATAACGCAACATGGCCGATATGAAGGCCGTCAAAATTACCCAGCCCAACGCCTAACGGTTTTGAAAATTTTGCATTATCCGTGCTGTATATGATTTTCATTTGTATTTCTCCTTTATCGTCCGTTTTTCTGATATTTCCCATATTTTCGGTTAATGATTGTTTTCCTGATTTAATAGAACAAACTAGCAGAATAGTTTATCCGGTTTAATGTAATATAATCCCTTCTCCTTAATAATCCTTCCCAATCCGAGAAAGATGTTCTCCTCGTTATATACCCTGAATAATAAGTTTTCCTTCAATAAAAAATTACCCTGATTAAGACGATTAACAGGTATAAATCCTCCGTTTAGGAATCTCCCTGTTTCCTTATTGCTTAAGTGAATGTTGTCCAGATTTTCAAATAATTTATCGGTATTTAAAGTGATTTCCTGTATTTTTCCGCTATTGCTGGCGCTTAGAATTTCTTCAAGGGTATAGGCAGACTCTATGTCAAATATTCCGGTTCTTTTTCTGATAAGGAAAGACATATGGCCGCCACAGCCAAGCCTGTCCCCTATGTCAGAGCACAATGTCCTTATATATGTACCCTTTGAGCAGGTAACATCCATTAAAACCTTATTTTTGCATATATTTATAATCTCAATTGATCGTATAAAAATCTTTCTTGGATTTCTTTCAACGCTTTTTCCTTCCCTTGCAATCTCATAAAGTCTCCTTCCGCCGACTCTGACAGCAGAATACATGGGAGGAATCTGGTATATTTCACCGGTAAATTCCTTTACAACCCGGAATATATCTTCAGCTGACACATTAACTTCTTTCTTTGCAATAATATTGCCCGTGGAATCCTGGGTATCAGTGGAAATCCCAAGTGAAAGCTCAGCCCTGTACACTTTTTCCATGTCCATGATGTATTCGATTACTTTCGTGGCTTTACCAAGGCATACTGGTAGAACTCCTGCAGCACACGGATCAAGTGTACCCGCATGACCTATCTTTTTTTCCTTTAATATACCCCTCAAGTATGCAACCACATCAAAGGATGTCATACCCGGAGGTTTCAATACGTTTAATAAGCCATTAATACCATATAACCCCCATTTCTTCAAAATTACTTTAAGTATTTAGCGCTTGCTTTATATTATTTAGTATTGTTTCCTTTATGTGGTCCAATTCCCCTTTTAAAGTGCATCCTGCCGCTTTTTTGTGTCCTCCTCCGTTAAGTGACCTTGCAATAACCGAAACATCAACATCGGAATTAGACCTTAGCCCTACTTTTATTTCTCCCTTTCTTTGTGTGAATAATGCCGCTACTTTGACCCCGTATATATTTCTTCCCCAGTTAATTATTCCGTCGCAGTCATCATATCCTGCTCCGGTTTCCTCCAGCATTTTTTGTGTTATTGTCAGAAACGCTATTTGTCCGTTTTCAAAAAGCTCCAACGTATTCAATGCCGCTCCGATCAATTTTACTTTCTCCAATGAAACCTGGTCAAATAATATGGAAGATATTTCAGCAACATTAATACCGTTTTTTACCAGGTCGGCAACAATTAAGTGGGTAGTATTTGTAGTATTGGAATATCTGAAACCCCCGGTATCTGTTGTTATTGCCGTATAAATACACGTTGAAATGGCTAAATCCAGGCTTATCTGCATGATATTTAACATCATATATATTATTTCACCTACGGCTGATGAATCGGGAGATACATAATTATAATTGCAAAATTCCGTATTGGTGGGATGATGATCAATGTTAATAGTATATATTGCCTTTTCTAGTAAATATGCCCTGTTGCCTAATCTTCCGATATCACCGGTGTCTATGGCGATAACGGTATCAGTCTCCTGACCGTTTTCAAAAAACACATCATCCTCAGGATATATCTTTATAAACTCAATTCCCGGCAGAAATTTATATGTCCTGGGAATGCTTTCTTCCAAATATACGCACACATTTTTATTAATTCGGTTTAACGCAAGGGCCAGGGCTAAGCTTGACCCAAGCGTATCACCGTCAGCGGATATATGGGGAAGTATAAGAATGTTTTTTGATTTTTCCAATATTACATTACATATTTCGTTTAATGCCGTATCCTCCAATAAGCTGCTTTTGTTTATATACATGTTGACCACCTTAAATATTGCTTATGATAACTGCTTATATTTACTGCTCATCCGGGTCCTTTTTTACTGAATCGTTTTTTAGTGTATCATTAATGAGTTTGCTGATATAGATTCCCTGCTCAATGGAATCATCAAGCTCAAATACCAGTTCAGGCGTATATTTCAACTTTATTCTGTGCCCTATTTCCCTGCGGATAAAACCTGCCGCATTCTTTAATGTTTCCAGTGCATTTTTCTTGTCTTCTTCAGTCCCAAGCACACTGAAATATATCTTGGTATACCTTAAATCTTTTGTAGTATTGACAGATGTTATACTAACAAATTTAGGAAGCCTGGGGTCTTTTATTTCATTTTGTATAATATTGCTCACTTCTTTTTTTATTTCCTCGGAGATTCTGTTTATCCTTTGTTGAGACATAAATACATCACTCCTTATTCCTTTCTGCCTTACTTTTCCATTCTCACTCTGCTATTCCTGGACCTCTTCCATTACATAGGATTCTATAATGTCCCCTTCTTTTATATCATTAAATCTTTCAATGACTACTCCGCATTCATACCCCTGCATTACTTCTTTAACGTCATCTTTAAAACGTTTTAATGACATTAATTTGCCTTCATATATTATCCTGCTGTCTCTTAATACCCTTACGTTTGCATTTCTTGTTATCTTACCGTCAAGAACATAACATCCGCCAATTGTTCCAAGGTTGGATACCTTAAACAACTGCCTTATTTCAGCATGGCCTAGGACAACTTCTTTAATCTTGGGAGCCAGCATTCCTTTCATAGCTGCCTGTATATCATCAATTGCGTCATAAATAATCCTGTACAGCCTGATATCTATATTTGCACTCTTAGCCAAATCGGACACATTGGGTTCAGGCCTTACATTAAAACCGATAATAATGGCATTTGACACATCCGCAAGTTTTACATCGGTTTCCGTAATACCGCCTACAGCAGCGTGTAATATACTTATTTTTACCTGGTCATTGCTAAGTTTTTCAATGGACTGTTTTAATGCTTCGACAGAACCCTGGGTGTCTGCTTTAATAATTACGTTAAGCTCTTTTACATTACCTTCCTGTATTTGATTAAACAGCTGGTCAAGGGAAATTTTCGAGCTAAATTTCTTCATCTGCTCTTCCCTGAGTTTTTCTTTTCTCTTTTCTACAAGGCTCTTGGCAAGTTTTTCATCTTCTACCTGGTAGAATGTTTCACCACTTTCAGGCACTTCCGATAAGCCCAGTATTTCAACAGGGGTAGATGGTCCGGCCGATTTAATGTTTTTACCTTTATCATCAATCATTGCTCTTACTTTTCCCATTACAGTTCCGGCGATAATTGTATCACCTACATGGAGTGTTCCCCTTTGCACTAAGAGTGTGGCAATGGCTCCCCTATGCTTGTCAAGCTTCGATTCTATTATTGTACCCCTTGCTTTAGCTTTGGGGTTTGCTTTAAGTTCGAGCAAATCTGCAGTCAATAGTACCATTTCCAGCAAAAGATCGATGTTTTGATTCTTTAATGCCGAAATGGGCACCGTAACCACATCTCCACCCCATTCTTCGGGCACAAGCCCGTACTCCGTCAGCTGCTGCTTAACCCTGTCAGGATTTGCACCGGGTTTATCAATCTTGTTTATTGCAACTATTATTGTTACGTTGGCAGCTTTAGCATGATTAATTGCTTCTACTGTCTGAGGCATAACTCCGTCATCAGCTGCAACCACCAGTATTGCTATATCGGTAACCTGTGCACCCCTTGCCCTTAAAGCGGTAAACGCTTCATGTCCGGGGGTATCGAGGAACGTTATATTCCTGCCGTTTATATTAACCGTGTAAGCACCTATATGTTGTGTTATTCCGCCTTCTTCGCTGGCCGTTACATTTGATTTTCTAATTGCATCAAGCAGTGATGTTTTTCCATGGTCAACATGCCCCATAACAACAACCACAGGCGGCCTTGGCTGTAAATCTTCCTCTTTATCCGGTTCTTCGTGGAATAAAATATCTTCAACATTTATTTCAACTTCTTTTTCTGCCTGTATTCCGAATTCATCCGCAATTATCGCCGCAGTATCGAAATCTATTTCCTGGTTCACCGTAACCATGATTCCCAGGTTCATCAGTTTTCTGATTACCTCTGCAGATGATTTTTTCAGAATTTCGGCAAATTCTTTAACCGTTATTCTCTCAGGTATTTTTACGGATGCCGGAATTGAAGCCGTCTGTTTGCTTTCCTGTGATGCAGCTTCAGAACTGCCGGTCTTATCCTTATTTTTATTCTTATCTTCCTTTTTCTGTTTTGCAGGTTTAGAAGCCTTCTTTATTTTATGGTCATCATAAAACGGGTCTATCAGTAAATCATCTTTTATTACTTCTGATATGTTTTTCTTTCCGTCAATTATAAGCTCATGGGTTTTAATTTTCTTCTTCCTTGCAACAGAGGTCTGAAGCCTTGGCATTTCCCTTTTTTGCTCCCGCTTTTTATCCTTATCGATTTCTTTGTTCCTGTAGTCATTATATCTGTAATCGTCATAATCCACATCAATACCTGCTTCAGGCATATCAAAAAATCCCGCTCTTCTTCCTTCATGTTTATGATGCTTGGAACTACCAACTCCTATTTCGGACTCTTGTTCTTTATTTACAATATTTATAATGTTTTTATCTTCTTTTTTCTTTTCCTGTTGCTTATTTTCTGTTTCTTTTCTTGCTTCTTCCTTCTTAATATCTTCTTTTTTCATTTCTTCCTTCTTAACTTCTTCCTTTTTTATTTCTTCTTTTTTGGCTTCATCTTTCTTTATTTCTTCCTTTATCATTTCTTCTTTCTTTGCTTCCTCTTTTTTAGCTTCCTTAGCTTCTTCTTTATTTATATCCGCCTTCTTTATATCTTCCTTTTTTACTTCTTCGGAAGAGACATGCTGGGGTTTTTCAGCTTGCCTGTCAATTTGCCTGTCCTGGGGTTTATCCTGCTGTTTAGCGGTTTTTTCCTTGTCCGATTCGCGGATTACTTTTTCCTTTGCTTTTTCATCCGCTGCCCTGACTTTTTCTTCGACTTTAACTTTCTCTTCTTCTTTGGCCTTATCCTTTATGTTTTGCATATTCTGCATATTCTGCTTGTCATGCGCGGCTTTATCTAATGCCGGTTTTTCTGCTGCTGTCGTTGTTTTTTCTGCTGCTGATGATGTTGATGTCGTTGATGTAACTGTTGTTGATGTTGCTGGTTTATCTGCCTTTTTAGTAGGGATAATCGGACCGGTATCCCTTACAAAACCTGCCCTTAATCCGGAACTTGCAACACTTACTTTGATATTGCCGTATCTCCTGCTGTCCTTATCTCTGCGAACATTGTCATCTCTATATGAACTATCGGTTCTGCCATATCCGGTAGAATCTCTCCTGTCTGCATATTTTCCGGTAGCTGTAACAGATGGTGGTATATTTTTTTGCTCCCTTGTTTCAGCCTTTTTTGGTTCGTTTTTTGCTTGAGCTGTCGGAACAGAAGACTTCTTTTTCTCTTCTACCTTATCTTTACCGCCTTCATCCTTGTCGTAAGCAACTAAGCCTATATGTTTATATAATGCTTCTACCTCTTTTTCTTCAAGATAGCTCATATGGTTCTTGACATTTATATTAATCTCTGCAAGTTTTTCTATAAGTCTCTTACTGGTAGTATTCAATTCCTTTGCAAGTTCATAAATCCTGACTTTTTCCATGTTATCACACCCCCAATTCCGCTTTTTGGCTGTCTATCATCGCCACAAGTTCTTTCGCAAAATTTCTATCCAGAATTACAACCACTGCTCTGCTGTCTTTTCCTGTAAATTTACCCAGTAATTCTTTTTTACCAAAAATTCTGACTTCAACTCCTTTATATCTGCATATTTCTTCAAATCGCACTTTTGTATTATTTGCAGCGTCTTCAGCTATTATTACCAAACAGGCCTTACCCTTTTTTATAGCACTTATGCATCTTTCTTCGCCTGATACGGTTTTACCTGCCTTTGTCGCTAATCCAAGGAATGAATATATCCTATTTCCCATTTAATTCCTCCATATTTTTTCTCAAAGTCTCGTATATTACAGGATCAATTGCTACACCGAAAGTTCTCTCCAGCATTTTGCTTTTTATTGCCTTTTCAAGACATACGTTTTGCCTGCAGATATATGCTCCCCGTCCATTCGCTTTACCTGTAAAATCAATAAATATTTCATTTTCTTTATTTTTCACAATTCGCATTAATTCTTTCTTGGGCTTTAGTTCTTTGCAACCCACGCACATTCTCATAGGAACTTTTTTCTGTTTCATGCTCCACTACACTCCCAGTTATTGCTTGCCAGCATAATTCCGTATTTGCTCTGAAAACTATTCTACAGGCTTGTTATCAGCATTATAATTTAGCAAATTCTGCTCTATTTCCGCTCTCAGCTGTGATTCACTCTTTATATCAATTTTCCATCCTGTAAGTTTAGCTGCCAGGCGGGCATTCTGTCCCTCTTTGCCAATTGCAAGGGATAATTGATAATCAGGAACTATTACCCTGGCGGTTTTTTCACTTTCATTTATATCAACCCTTATTACTTTTGCAGGACTCAAGCTGTTAGAAATGAGCTCTCCGGGACTGCTGCTCCATTTGACGATATCGATTTTTTCTCCCCTGAGCTCGTCAACGATAGCCTGAACCCTGATCCCCTTATGTCCTACACAGGCACCTACAGGATCCACATTTTCATCCCGTGAAAAAACGGCAATTTTGGTCCTTGATCCCGGTTCTCTTGATATACTCTTTATTTCAACAATTCCTTCGTAAATTTCGGGAACTTCAAGTTCAAACAACCTTTTTATTAATCCCGGATGGGTCCTTGACACTAAAATTTGCGGACCCTTCGGCGTTTTCTTTACTTCGATCACATATACCTTAAACCTGTCATTTATATTATATTTTTCACCGGGAGTCTGCTCGGAAGGAGTCAATATTGCCTCTGCCTTCCCAAGGTTAATTATTACATTTTTCTTTTCATATCTTTGAACCAGGCCGCTAACTATATCCCCTTCTTTGTTTGCATATTCTTCAAAAATCATACCTCTTTCGGCTTCTTTTATCCTTTGTATAACAACCTGTTTTGCAGCCTGTGCGGCAATTCTTCCGAATTTCTTGGGCGTCACTTCCACTTCAATCATATCGTTCTCTTCCACATTGCTCTTTATCTTTCTTGCCGCTTCCAAAGATATATCATAGAGATCATTTTTGGGTTGGGCCACAACCTTCTTTAAAGCATATACTTTTACTTCACCCGTAGTTCTATCTATATATATTCTTGCATTTTGCGCAGGACCGAAATTTTTCTTATATGCTGAAACCAAGGCTGCTTCTATGGCATTAATAAGGAGCTCCTTGTTAATTCCTTTTTCTTTTTCCAACTGTTCTAATGCATGTATAAGTTCTATACTCATTTCCCCAGCTACCTCCCTATATATTTACTATAACATTTCATTCAAATCATTCAAAACTTAATTGTTTTCCTTGCCAGTGCCACATCCTGCCTGTCAAATTCCATTATTTTATCATCATCAAGCTTTATAATTAACTTGTCATCTTTAAAATCGATCAGTTTACCTTCATACGTTTTTTTGTTGTCAACAGGGCGAAACAGTTTTACTTGTATATTTTCGCCAATGGCTCTTTCAAAATCCCGCTGCTTTTTTAACGGTCTGTCTATGCCCGGGGAAGATACCTCAAGTATATAGCTGTGGGGAATAGGGTCAACCCTGTCAAGTTCGTCGCCTAATTCCTCGTTTACCTTCTGGCAATCATCTATGGTTATTCCTCCGGGTTTATCTATATAAACTCTTAAGTACCAGTTTCTGCCTTCCTTAACAAACTCAACATCAACCAGTTCAAAAGAATACTTTTCTACTATAGGCAAAGTAAGCTCTTCAACAATATCCTTAATTTTGTTACTCATCCTATAACAATCCTCCAATTATTTCTTTTCATCAAACAAATTTGGCATGACATTATGTCGTGCCAAATCAGTAAAAATACTTCACAAATAACATTAAAGAGTGGATTTATCCCACTCTTTACAATTTATGTGCAATACTATTCGCTTAGTCAAAATATATTATATCACTATTGTTCCCATTTAGCAACAGTTGATTACATATCCTTAATGTAATATGCAAACAAAAATGTTAAAACAAACTTAATTGGCTGCTTTCAGGAAGCTCATCCAAACATCCGTGCTCTTTCAAAATGTCAATTACCGTTCTTGAAGCTTTACTCCTGATTCTAAGGTCCTCAATGGAAGAAAAGCTTTTTTCTTTTCGCGCATTAACTATGTTTTGAGCCGCGGTCAGGCCCAGGCCCGGCAAACTGACAAGAGGCGGCCTGATAGCTCCGTTTTCTATTTTGAAATTCCGGGCATCCGATTTATACAAATCCACCGGAAGGAATCTTATATTCCTGGCATACATTTCATTTACGATTTCGAGTAGTGTCAGGACGCCCTTTTCCTTCTGCGTAAGATTGTTACCCTTGTTTTCAAGGTCTTCGATCATTTGTTCTATCCTGGTCTGGCTTTGGGTCATTATAGAGGCATCAAATTCTTCGGCTTTTACGGAAAAATATACGGTATAGAACTCCAATGGATAATGAACTTTAAACCAGGCAATCCTGAATGCCATCATTACATAAGCCGCTGCATGGGCTTTCGGGAACATGTATTTGATTTTCTTGCAGGATTGAATGTACCATTCAGGCACGTTATGCTCCCGCATGAGCTCTTCATATTCCTGTGTCAGGCCCTTTCCCTTCCTTACGTCCTCCATTATCTTGAAAGCCTTCAAAGGAGGCAACCCTGCATGTATCAGGTAAAGCATGATATCATCCCTGGTGCATATAACCTGGGAAAGGGTTGCAGTTGATGATTTGATCAGGTCCTGGGCGTTGTTAATCCACACATCGGTACCGTGAGACAGACCTGATATCCTTATTAGCTCTGACATGGTTTTAGGTCTTGTTTCCACAAGCATCTGCCTTACAAACTTTGTACCGAATTCAGGTATCCCAAGGGTTCCAACTTCGCAGTTTATATCCTCCGGTTTTATGCCCAGGGGATCGGTGCAGCTGAATATCGCTAGGGTATCAGGGTCACCGATAGGTATTGAACGGGGGTTAACTCCTGTCAAGTCCTGCAGCATTCTTATGGTTGTTGGATCATCATGGCCCAGTATATCCAGTTTTAATATGCTACCGTGTAAAAAGTTATAATCAAAGTGGGTTGTAATGGTATGGGAACTGGTATCGTCAGCCGGGTATTGAATAGGCGTAAAATCGTATATTTCCTTGTCCTGGGGGACGATCATGACACCGCCCGGATGCTGACCTGTAGTCCTCTTTACCCCGGTACATCCCCTGATTAGCCTGTTCATTTCCGCATTGGTAACAACAATACCTCTTTCTTCAAGGTAATTTTTAACAAAACCAAAAGCGGTCTTATCAGCAATTGAAGCAATAGTACCTGCTCTGAACACATGACCTTCGCCGAATAACTCCTCCACATACTTATGCGCCCTGGATTGATATTCCCCGGAGAAATTAAGATCGATGTCAGGTTCCTTATCCCCGTCGAAACCCAGGAATGTTTCAAAAGGAATATCATACCCGTCTCTTCGCAAAGGAATGCCGCAATTGGGGCAGTTTTTTATGGGAAGGTCATATCCGCAGTCATAACTGCCGTCAGTTATAAATTCTGAATACTTGCAGTTGTCGCAGATGTAATGGGGTTGAAGGGGGTTAACTTCGGTAATTCCTGCCAAGTAAGCCACAAAGGAGGATCCTACGGATCCCCTTGAGCCTACCAGGTATCCGTCTGATAGGGATTTTTGTACCAGATTCCTTGCTATGAGGTACATGACCGAGAAACCGTTCTTAATAATGGAATCAAGCTCCTTCTTGAGCCTTTCTTCGACGACTTGAGGCAGTGGGTCTCCGTATTTCTCCCTGGCATGTCCTTCAGCCAGATTCCGGATTTCTGTTTCAGCCCCTTCAATTTTGGGCGGGAAAGTACCTTCCGGTATTGGAGCTATTTTCTCTATCCAGTCAGCTATTAAGTTGGTATTGGTTACAACAACCTCATAGGCCTTTTCTTCTCCAAGGTATTCAAACTCTTTCATCATTTCATCCGTTGTCCGGAAATATAACGGTGCCTGCCTGTCCGCATCGTTATAACCCTGCCCGGCCATTAATATGCGCCTGAAAACTTCATCCTGCGGATCCATAAAGTGAACGTCACAGGTGGCGACCACAGGTTTTCCGAGTTTTTCACCCAGCTCAACTATCCGCCTGTTTATATTTTTAAGATCTTCAATACTGTCAACCAGACCTTCATTTACAAGGAACATATTATTACCCAGGGGCTGGATTTCAAAATAATCATAATATGATGCTATTCTTAATATTTCTTCCTCCTTTTTATTTTCCAGGATGGCCCTGTATAATTCACCTGCTTCGCATGCGGTACCAAGCACCAATCCTTCTCTGTATTGGTTTATTACGCTTTTCGGCATGCGGGGTCTTTTATGGTAGTATTTTAAATGAGACAGCGATATCAATTTGTACAGGTTTTTTAAACCGGTCACATTCTTTACAAGTATAATAGCATGGTAAGAGTTAAGTTTTGCGTAATCTATATTTTCATCCGGTTTATCTTCCGGGTTGGTCGGAAGATCGTCAACTAAATAGGCTTCGACGCCGTATATGATTTTTATGTTGTATTTTTTAGATGCATTTGAAGCTCCGGGATATGCCTGAACTACACCATGGTCGGTTATTGCTATCGCCTTGTGGTTCCATTCCGCAGCCCTTTTTACCAGCTCTTCCACGGGGGTTACACCGTCCATTGCACTCATCTGAGTATGAAGGTGAAGTTCAACCCTTTTTTCTTCGGCCATATCCATCCGCTTTTGCTTTTCTATTTTAACAATATCCGAGGCAATCACCGTAAGCTCTCTTGAAAACTTATCATACTGAGCTTCTCCCCGGACTTTGACCGTTATTCCTTCTTTAATTTTAGCCTTAACTTCCTCCGCGTTATTTTTCTTGATAAAGAACTTTACGGTCAGGGAACTTGTGTAGTCAGTTATATCAAAAATACATAAATGTTTGTTGCCCCTTATTTCCCTGAATTCAACGGTCATAATGTCGCCGCTGAAATAAACCTCTCCTGAGTCCTGGTTTATTTCCTTAATTTTCATTAATTGACCATTAAAATTTTTACCGATAATAATATCGGAATCCGCATTACCGGATGATTTGCTTTCACCTTCCCCGGGTGTTTTGGCGTAAAGGACAGTAATATTGTTTAGTACTTCTTCCTCTTCCTGTTTTTTTGATTCCAGGTAGTCTAATTTATAATTTTCGTCGATTTCGCAATCTTCAAATTCTACTTTTACCTTTGCCGAGAAAATCTCTTCAATTATTTCTTCTATGTACCTGTCGCATCCCTGGGTTTTTAAAATTTCCGAACATTTGGTACCAAGGTATATTACCAATCGTTTGCCTGAAATTTTAATTCTACATCCCGCAAGCAGCCTCCTGCTTGTGGCTATTTTCTTGCTTACGGCAAATATTATGCTTTCCCAGTACTCTTCTATGAGGACATCAAGAGGTTTCTCAATATTATAATTGATTTTTACTTTTACGGAATTCAGATTAAAAAATTCGGCAAACTTCTCCTCTATATAATCCAGCTGCCGAAGAGGTATCAGCTCATTTGAGGAGACAATTATCTCAAGTATTTTGGATTTCCTGTAATAATTAATATTCTGCACTTTCATGTTTGAAAAGAATCGAGTTATTTCTTCTATTTCATGTATTTCCGAAAATGTATCAACAAAGCTATTATGTAAAACCGTATTTTGCATTGTATCCCCTTCTTTTCAATTATCAGCCTTAGTATATTAATCTTATATATTTAGCTAGTGTATTTTTTGCATATAATTAAATATTCTGTTTTTATGTCCGGTACATAAATATATCGGTATATTTATAAGCTGGAATTTAGTCCTTAACAAGTTTAAAAGTTAAGCTCCTGCAAATTTGCCAGTACATTTTAATCCTTTTGTTAAATCCGTTGAACAGCCCGTATTTCTCTTCCTTGGTTACATGGCTCAAACCCCTAAGCCTGACCCAGTCAACCCTTATTTTCTCTTTCTTGGCATACAATGTTAAAGCCACTTCAATTCCGTATCCGGTTTTCTCCATAGTGTCTTTCATATCATCGATAATGTGTTTCCTAATTGCTCTCTGCCCTGACAGGTAAGGTGCTATTCTCTGGGCAAGGTCAGTGGAGAACCTGCCTCTATCAAAAACACCAACAGACATATCATATTGATTGTCAAGCAGCGGTTTTAGCAGTTTTGTGATATGGGTTTCGTTTAAACCAATCAAATCAGCGTCCAGCATTAGAATTATATCGCTGTTGCAGGCATCAAGCCCCTTTTTTAAGGCAGCACCTTTACCCATATTTTGAGGGAGCTCAATAACTTTAGCTCCAAGCTTTTTTGCAATTAAAGCCGTATTATCTGTTGAACCGTCGCTTACCACGATTATTTCATCAATTAAAGGAATGTTTGACAGTACTTTCAGTATTGGGCCAATGGTTTTTTCTTCATTGTAAGCAGGAATAAGGGTACTTACAGGCATTATAAATCACACCTCTAAATTATTCTTCATTTGCTCTATTGCCTTTAATTAATCAATTAATCAATCAGCCAACCAATCGTTCATGCTTTTATCACACTAGTTCCTATTCTTATCTTTATATTTATCTTAATTTTTATCCCTTATTCCTCTTATTTCTATCTCATTTTATATTGTACTCATTCCTCTGAAGAGAAATTTTCTATTTCATTCATAAGTTCTTCTATGATTCTTTCCTGTGGAATTTTACGTACAATTTGACCTTTTTTAAATAAAAGCGCCTCACCGTGTCCCCCTGCAATACCTATATCAGCCTCTTTTGCTTCTCCGGGTCCGTTTACTGCACAGCCCATTACGGCTATTTTAATGTTTTTGTCACAGTGCTTCAGTTTTTCTTCCAGTGCATTTGCAATGGATATAAGGTCAATCCTGCACCTACCGCATGTGGGGCAGGATATTATCTCAACACCTTTTTTCTCTATTTCCAGGGCTTTTAGAATCTCCCTGCCTGCTTTCACTTCTTCAACCGGGTCTCCGGTAAGGGAAACCCTTATAGTGTCTCCTATGCCTTCCGCTAGCAAGCAGCCAATTGCAACAGCAGATTTAATGGTGCCCCTGTAAAACGTTCCGGCTTCTGTAACTCCTAAATGCAAAGGGTAATCCGTTTTCTCAGAAACTAATCTGTATGCTTTTATAGTCATCGGCACATTGGAAGCTTTAATTGATATTACTATGTTGTTAAAATTGAATTTTTCAAGTATCCTTATATGCCTTAAGGCACTTTCCACCATTCCTTCCGGGGTAACCCCGCCGTATTTTTCAATTATATCTTTTTCAACCGAACCTGAATTGACACCAATTCTTATGGGAATGTTTCTTTCTTTTGCCGCCTTTACCACTTGCCTTATTTTATCTTCTCCGCCGATATTACCCGGATTTATCCTGATTTTATCCGCTCCGTTTTCAATGCTCATTATTGCCAGCCTGTAATCAAAGTGGATATCAGCTACAAGGGGTATGGATATTGACTTCTTTATTTCCTTTATTGCCATTGCTGCTTCTCTGTTAGGTACTGCAACCCTTACTATATCACAACCTGCTTCCTCCAGACTTTTAATCTGCCGTACAGTCTTTTCAATATCAGTTGTGTAGGTATTTGTCATTGACTGTACTGATATGGGGGAATTACCCCCTATATATTTGTCACCCACCTTAACCTGGCGGGTTTTTTTCCTTTTTATTTCCCTTCCGCTCTCATGTTTGTCTTCCATATAGCTTGCTATTAGCCTCCTCTTATCAGCCTTAGAGTATCGTTATATACCGTGAACAATGCCAGAAGAATAAGGATGATAAAGCCGATGGTGGATATAACGGCTTCTTTTTCCGGAGGAATGGGTTTTTTCCTAACTACTTCTACCAATATCAGAAGGAGCTTGTTGCCGTCAAGGGCCGGGAAAGGAACAAGGTTCATGGCACCCATGGCAATACTTATAAAAGCCGCAATATTTAGGAGATAAATCAATTTATCAGCCAGTGTGGTTCCTTGTTCAACTACGTTTCCGATTTCACTGACAATACCTATCGGACCCATTATCTGGCTCAAAGGTGCCCTGCCTGTTATAAGCCAGCCAATGCTGTATACAACGCTTCGTATTGTAGAATACGCATAAGATATGGAATTTCTTACCGTTTCAAACAGATTGCCTTTTCTGGCTTCAAATTCGATACCTACGTAATATTGTTCCGGTATTTTTTCAACATAGGGTGTAATATCAAGGACTATTTGGGAATTATTTCTCTCAATTGTCATTTTTACCGGGTTAGCCTTGTTTTCCTTCATAAAGTTATCGATATCAGCCTTTTTCGAAACAGATACGTCATTCAGTTTCACAACCTTGTCGCCCGGCATTATACCCGCAGCTTCAGCGGGAGAATTGGGAATAACTTGACTGATAACATTGGATAGTTCACCGTTTATGTTTTCAACGGAAACACCAATTAAATACAACTCCCTTTCGGGAATAACTTCAGGAGTAATATAAGCGGTAAATTTTTTGCCATCCCTTAAAACTTCAACTTCCGCAGGTTTTCCCTTATATACATATACGAATTGCACAACATCCATGGGATGGTATACCTTTTTCCCGTCGTATTTTAAGATTATATCATCCTTTTGCAATGATGCCTCATATGCGGGAGAATCCGCCTCCACATAATCCAGCTTGGTTGTGGTGAATCCTGTGATGGAAAAAACTATTGATAACACCACTATTGCAATGATGATGTTGGAAAGGGGACCGGCGGCTATTACGGCTGCTCTTATATGAAGTGGCTTCTTGTTGAATGCCCTTTCATTGTCGGATTCTTCCTCTTCACCTTCCATTCTCACATATGCCAGTATGGGGAAAAGTCTCAGTGAATACTCGGTTTCTCCTCTTTTTATGCTAAAAAGCTTGGGGCCTACAAAGAGAGAAAATTCCAATACCTTAATATCACTTAATTTGGCAACGATAAAATGTCCCAGTTCATGTGCTATCACTATGAAATTAAATGCCAAAATAGCAAGAATTATATTCATTTAAATAATTTCCCCCTTAAAATTTAGTTGTTTTAAAACTTCCATTCTTGCCCACCTATCTACTTCTATTATATCATTAATTGAAGGATTATTATTCACCTTATGTCTTTCCATTACTCTTTTAATTATATCTGGAATATGGATAAATTTGATTTTCCCGCTCAGGAACAGGGATACCGCCATTTCATTGGCTCCGTTCATAACGGCAGGCATTGTTCCGGATATTTTTAAGGCGTCATATGCCAGCTTCAAACATGGGAAGTTTTCCAAATCCGGTTCTTCAAAAGTAAGGCTGCCAATACGTGTTAGGTCAAGTTTCGGCAAGTCGGCTGATTGCCTTTTGGGATATGTCAGCGCGAACTGAATAGGCAATCTCATATCAGGCATTCCAAGCTGTGCAATAACAGAACCGTCGATAAATTCCACCATGGAATGGACTATACTCTGGGGATGAATTATCACTTTTATATTATCTGCGTTTATATTAAAAAGCCATCTGGCTTCAATGACCTCAAGACCTTTGTTCATCAATGTGGCACAGTCAATGGTTATTTTGCTTCCCATTTTCCAGGTAGGATGTTTCAGCGCTTGCTGGGGAGTAATATTAACCAAATCTTTTCGGTTATAACCCCTGAAAGGTCCGCCCGAAGCGGTTAATATTAGTTTTGAAATGCTTGCTTTATTATTGCCCAGAAGGCATTGGAAAATGGCGGAATGCTCACTGTCAATAGGAATTATATCAACCCTGTGTTTTCTTGCCTCTTCCATTATTATATTTCCGGCAGTTACAAGGGTTTCCTTGTTTGCAAGGGCAATGTTTTTACCTTTCCTGATGGCTTCAACCGTAGGTATAAGTCCGGCGATACCCACAATCGAGTTTACTACTGTTTCTACCTCTTCAAGGGTTGCAACCCTTACTATCCCTTCCTGCCCTGAATATACTTGTATATTCAAGCCATCAAGCCTTGATCTCAATTTTTCCGCATCTTTTTCATCTGATATTGAAACAGCCCTGGGTTTGAATTCCCTAGCCTGTTTTTCCAGTAAATCAATATTTTTATCAGCAGTCAATCCGTAAACTTTTATACCCAGTTTTTTAACCACATCAAGCGTCTGAACGCCAATCGAGCCTGTTGAACCAAGTATTGATATGTTTTTTCTCATTTTTATCTCCCTTGTGAAGTTATTGCAAAAGTTATAATATATAAAAAGTTATAATAAATATAGTAATTAAGGTGTTTGATATAATAATAAATTTAGTAATTGTAATAAATGCGGTAATAAAAGTATCAGCAAAAATACTGTAATAAAAGTATTAGTAATAATAATAAAAAGTATTAATGCAGTTGCAATATAAAGTATAGGTAGAAAAATATGATAGGCGAAATAAGCAATACACTGTCAAATCTGTCAAGCACGCCGCCGTGCCCGGGTATTATATTACCGTAGTCTTTAATTTTAGAAAACCTTTTTATTGCTGAAGCGGTTAAGTCGCCTATTTGTGATATTATACCCGAAAGGAACCCCATAATCACAAAGTGAAACAAGGGGATATGTCCAAGATTTTCCTTTGCCAAAAAGCCATATAAAACCAATGATACAACACAGCCCAAAACTCCTGTTATTGCCCCTTCCACTGTTTTATTCGGGCTTATGACAGGGGTAAGTTTGTTTTTTCCGAACGTTAGACCTCCGAAATATGCGAATGTATCCGTTGCCCAGGCACCTATAAATATAATCCAGATATAGTATGTGCCGTCATTTAACTCCCTGGTTAAATAAAGGAACATAAACATAAAAACCGTATAAAAAATGCCGGTTATTGTCATTGCGATATCAGCAATATTGTATTTTTCATGAAAAAACACCGTCATTGGCAGAGAAAGTATTAACGGAATAAATAAAACCAGCAGTAAAACTACCTGGCCTGATAAAAATTCATCAGGCAACGAAATAATGCTTCCAATTTGATCCTTAAATCCAAGCAGGAGTATTATGGAGCATGATATATACCCTATACTTTTAACAGGATTATAGCCTGCCTTTGATACAGCGTCATAAAATTCCCTGGTGGCAATTACCGATAATATAAATACGGCAAAAGCAAAAGTTTCCTTGGAAATTAAAACTGTTGCTATTAGAAGAAATAAACCTATAGCTGAACTTATTATCCTCACTTTCAATTTACTAAATTCCCCCAAATCTTCTTTTTCTGTTTTGAAAATTGTGAATGGCTTCAAGCAGATGCTTCTTGGTAAAGTCAGGCCACAGAACATCGGAATACCACAATTCCGTGTAGGCAGCCTGCCATAAAAGAAAGTTGCTTATCCTTTTTTCTCCGCCGGTCCTTATAATCAAATCAGGATCCGGAATCCCGGCGGTATATAGCTTGCTTGAAAACAACCTCTCGTTAATATCTTCAATTTTTATTTTTTCATTTATTACTTCTTGCGCAATTTTGCGAACCGCGTTTACTATTTCATCTCTTCCCCCGTAATTTAACGCTATATTGAGAATCATTCCTCCCTTATTTTTTGTAAGCTCCACAACCTTTGATATCTTATTTATAAGTTCTTCGGAAAGAACATTAATATTTCCGATTATTCTGATTTGTATATCCTTACCTGAAAGCTCCTGTTCATAATTGTCCAAAAATTCTTTTAGCAATGACATGAGGGCATTAACTTCACTCTCAGGCCTTTTCCAGTTTTCTGTTGAAAAAGCATAAACGGTCAAATATTTAATTCCCAAATCTGCACAGTGCAAAACAATTTGTTTCAGGGTTTCCGAGCCCTGCCTGTGACCCATGTTCCTTGGAATTCCCCTGTTACTGGCCCATCTTCCGTTGCCGTCAGGTATAATGGCTATATGTAAGGGTAGTTTTTCTTTATTAATCTTAATAGAATTTAACTTATTTATTTTTGTCAGTTTATCAAGAAAAAACATTTATTTCTCTCCTCACACCGGCTATTCCAATTATTCCGCATCATGTCACCGATATTTTACTTTTTAATAAATACTATTAACTACCTAATATTATTCCATATTATAGAATTTATAGTATATATAAGTAAATATTGGACGAATTATTTACCTGGTCATCGTATAAATTTATAATTGATAATCCCATATTTTCATATTTTTTAATAAAAAGCATTACCTGTATATTATAATACATATAATCCTTTATGGGTATATATTTATGCAAAAAACATGCCCCTCGCGAGAAAGAGGAGCATATTTATCCCGGGTTTATTCAAACTTCCGATGAACAAGGGTCACATACAAGAATTTCTATAATTCCGTCATTTTCATTTGTAACTCGAAGAATCCTAAAACCACCTATATAATGTTTATTTCTGTTATGTTTGTTGCGAGGAGAAGAAGTTACTTTTATATTATAGGAGGTTATATTCGCTTTTTTTAATATTTTAAAAGCATCTTTAAGGGTTAAGCCTGAGATATCAGGTATATTTTGGCTTAACATAATTATACCTCAAGGATTTCACGGCTTTTTGCCTCAACAATTTTATCAATTTCTTCAATATATTTGTCAGTTAATTCCTGAATATCTTTCTCAGTAGCCTTGAGATCGTCCTCTGTTATTTGTCCTTCTTTTTTCAGAGCTTTGTATTCCTCCAATGAATCGCGCCTAATGGATCTTATGGCTACTTTTGATTCTTCCCCGTATTTTTTTACTACTTTTAATAATTCTTTTCTTCTTTCTTCGGTTAAAGGAGGGAATACTAACCTGATAACTTTCCCGTCATTGCTGGGATTTATACCTATGTCGGATTTCTGAATTGCCTTTTCAATTTCCTTTAATGTACTTGCATCCCAGGGTTGAATAACAATTATCCTTGCTTCAGGTACTGAAATGTTTGCCAGCTGATTAATCGGAGTGGGAACCCCATAATAATCTATAGATATTTTTTCAAGTATGGAAGGATTTGCTCTCCCAGCTCTCAGGTAAGATAACTCCTGCTTTAGCAAGGCTATTGTTTTTTGCATTTTTGCTTCAATTTGTTTGTATTCGTTATTAGCCATTTTAATCCTCCCTTCATTAAGTAATTGATGTTCCAATATCTTCTCCCTTGACAACCCTTACAATGTTATTCGGGTCATCAATATTGAAGACTATTATCGGTATTTTATTATCCATGGACAGCGATGACGCCGTTGTATCCATGACCCCGAGCCTTTGATTGATAATATCCAGGTGGGATATCCTGTCATACTTTTTTGCATTCGGATTTTTTGCAGGATCATCATCATATACGCCGTCTACATGATTTTTAGCAAGAAGTATAACTTCCGCATCTATTTCAGCAGCCCTCAGAGCAGCGGCAGTATCGGTAGAAAAATAGGGGTTGCCTGTTCCGCATGCAAATATAACTATTCTTCTCTTTTCAAGGTGCCTGACCGCTCTCCTTCTTATGTATGGTTCTGCTATTTGCCTCATTTCAATGGCTGTTTGCACCCTCACTGGTATTCCCTTTGATTCTAAAGAATCCTGGAGTGCAAGTGCGTTTATAACCGTAGCCAGCATTCCCATGTGGTCAGCAGTAGTACGATCCATCCCGGCACCGCTTCTTCCTCTCCAGAAGTTACCTCCCCCAACAACGATTGCTATTTCGGTGCCAAGTTCATAAACTTCCTTAATGCTGGATGTAATGCCATCTAATGTATCAAAATCCAATCCGAATTTATTTTTTCCGGCAAGGGCCTCTCCGCTTACTTTTAGCACAACTCTTTTATATTTAGGTTCTTGCATAATATACTCCTCCGCCATTACTCAAAGGGACATATATCACTATATGTCCCTTTGAGTTAATATTTAGTTTTTATTATCAATCTGCTTCATTACTTCTTCAGCAAAATTTTCCTGCTTCTTTTCTATTCCTTCACCTTTTTCGTATCTTGCAAATCTTCTGATTGTGATATTTTCTCCAATGAGTGCAATCTTTTCCATCAATAAGTCTTTAATGGTCTTATCGGGATCCCTTATCCATTCCTGTTCGAGAAGGCAGACTTCTTTATAGAATTTTTCAAGTCTTCCTTCCACCATTTTATCAACAACTTTCTCCGGTTTGCCTTCGTTCAATGCCTGAGCCCTTAATATTTCTTTCTCTTTTTCGATAACTTCGGCCGGCACGTCTTCTCTGCTTATATATTCCGGTTTTGCAGCTGCAATCTGCATTGCTATTTCTTTTACGAATTTTCTGAATTCTTCGTTTTTAGCTGCAAAATCCGTTTCGCAGTTTACCTCAACAAGAACGCCGATTCTTCCGTCTCCGTGGATATATGAATCTACGATACCTTCTGCAGCAATACGACCGGCTTTTTTCGCTGCAGCAGCCATACCCTTTTCCCTTAAGTATTCAATGGCTTTTTGCATATCTCCGTTTGACTCGGTAAGGGCTTTTTTACAATCCATCATTCCTGCACCGGTAATTTCGCGAAGTTGTTTTACCATTTCAGCAGTTATCATTAAATACTCCTCCAAACTTACTTAATATTTTTTATACAATCTTATATTTATTATATCCACTAATTATTGTTCTTCATTATTGCTTGCATTTACATTATCTTCATCTTCAGATTTTGCATCAGTATCAGCATGGTCCATTAATTCCGCCATACTGGCTTCTTCAGATAAAGAATCACTGCTGTATTCTCCGGTTGCTTCTTCATCATTCTGAGCTTCGGATTGATTTGATACGGATACCATTTGCTCACCCTGTCTGCCTTCGATAACAGCGTCAGCAATTTTACCGGCAATAAGTTTAATGGCTCTTATTGCATCGTCGTTACCGGGAATTACATAGTCAACCTCATCGGGATCACAGTTAGTATCAACAATTGCCACGATGGGTATCCCAAGTTTTCTTGCTTCAAGTACGGCAATTCTTTCCTTCTTGGGATCAACAACAAACAAAGCTCCGGGAAGCTTCTTCATTCCCTTTATTCCACCCAGGTACTTCTCCAGCTTTTCCATTTCAGCCTTCAATTTAATAACTTCTTTTTTGGGAAGTACATCAAAGATTCCTTCTTGCTCCATGCTGATCAATTCATTCAGCCTGTTGATTCTTCCCTGGATAGTTTTGAAGTTTGTGAGCATTCCGCCCAGCCATCTAACATTTACATAAAACTGACCGCATCTTTCAGCCTCTTCTTTTATTGATTCCTGGGCTTGTTTTTTAGTTCCGACGAAAAGAATGCTTTCACCGTTCATAGCAATGTCCCTGACGAATAAGTAAGCCTCTTCTACCTTCTTGACGGTTTTCTGAAGGTCAATGATATAGATGCCGTTTCTTTCTGTAAAGATATACTCGGCCATTTTTGGATTCCATCTTCTGGTTTGATGACCAAAATGGACTCCTGCTTCAAGTAGTTGTTTCATTGAAATTACTGACATAAGATTCCTCCTGTTAAATTAGTTTTTTTCCACCATAGCAGTCAACTTCACAGGAGACCATAAGACACGCCGTAAATACGCACTTTATGGCACTTTCCTGTAAATCGTGCTATGTGTGTTTTTTTCCGCTAAGTAGTATAACACATGGATGATTTTTTATCAACAGTTTTATGAAAATTTTGTAATTGCCTATGTAATATCTTGTAATATGACTAGATAATTAATATAATTAGACGTATTAAAAACCGGGATATTAAAATTAAAGTAATATTTTGACATTGATAATTTTACAATAAAGATGAATTAAAATTATGGGTCTGATATTCCACGGCTAAAATACATATTAATTATTGATAAAACATATGTTGATTATTACTATTGATTATTACAAGAATAAATTTATACACAGGATGTAAATTATTACAATTAGGTGTTATAGAATACAGTTCAGATTGTTATAATTGTATTGAATGTTAAAATATTGAAAGGTGTAAGGAAAATATGTTTAATCAACAGGAGATGAAAAAAGCCAATTTGATAAGGATGCTGAGAATATTAAAAATATTGTTGATCATTGCTGGTGTAATACTTGGCATATATTTACTGTATAAAATCAGTTTTTACATAATGCCCTTTATAATAGCATTTATATTGGCGTCGATTATAGAACCTTTGATAAGATTTCTTATGAGAAAACTGAAGCTGCCTAGAAAAGTTATAGCTCCTGTTATACTGCTGGTTTTTGTGGGCGCACTTGGGGTAATCATTTCGCTGGTTATCGCAAGGCTTATTCGGGAAGCAGGGTCATTTGCTTATGCAATTCCTGGTATGATATCCAGTGCGTACAAGTATATTACTTACTTAATTAATGAAGGGGTTAACATGTTTGAGTGGCTGCCACCTGAATTTACCGACAGACTGTTGAATTCCCTGGGAAGTCTTGCAACCAGTCTTTCAGCCAGAATTCCCAATGTGGTAAGCTCCATCACGAAGGGCGCATATATCACGGCAATTTCAATTCCCGAAGGTTTGCTGTTTACAATTATAACCCTGCTGTCAACTTATTTTTTATGCAGCGACAGGGATAGGATATCGAATTTTTTCTCAACCCATTTTCCCGAGAAATGGATCAACAAGGTGAAGACCATACTTAATGACATGTTTTCCGCTTTACTGGCTTATATTAAAGCCCAGCTTGTATTGATATTTATCACCTTTACGGAATTATTCATAGGTTTTTCCATTATGAGAGTAAGATATTCCCTGCTTTTAGCCGTTATTATCAGTATATTGGATGCACTGCCCATACTCGGTACAGGGGGTTTTTTAATTCCCTGGGCAATATATTCCTTTTTTGCAGGGAATATAAAAATGGGTATTTCACTGCTAATATTATATGGAATTGTTATTGCCGTAAGGCAGCTTATTGAACCTAAACTGGTCAGCAATCAGATTGGAATTCATCCCCTTTTAACTCTTATATCAATGTATACCTCGCTGCAAATCTTCGGTTTTATCGGATTAATATTAGGACCAATTATGGTTCTTGTATTAAAGAATATTTTGTCCGGAGTATTAAAAAATAAAACTTTAAAGGATATACTTGAAGCAAAAGGGAAAGAGATCAGTCGCAATAATTAACCTTCAATTCCTTACTAAGCTTCTTTATGGCTTTTTTCTCTATTCTGGATACATATGACCTGGATATGCCCAGTATTTTTGCAACTTCTATCTGGGTCTTGCTTTTTCCGTTTAACAGGCCGTATCTGAGCTCGATAACCGCCTTTTCCCTGTCTTTTAGCACGGATTTCATTAAATTGTATAATTTTTTTATCTGCATTTTTAATTCAACTTTGTCAAGAACAATTTCACTGTCATTTTCAATAATATCTATAAGAGTGATTTCGTTTCCTTCCTTATCCATCCCAATGGGATCCTGCAAAGAAATTTCATTCTGGGTCTTCTTGGAAGACCTTATATGCATAAGGATTTCATTTTCAATACAACGGGCTGCATATGTTGCAAGCCTTGTGCTTTTTTCCTTGTCGAAGGTGGAAATGGCTTTTATTAATCCGATTGTGCCAATTGAAATCAGGTCTTCAATGTCTTCCTTGTAAAAGGTATATTTTTTTACAACATGCGCTACAAGCCTTAGATTTCTTTCAATGAGAATATTTCTGGCCTCTTCATTGCCACGTTTGTATTCTTCAAGATACCTTGCCTCTTCTTCTGCCGTGAGAGGATGAGGAAATGAATTGAGATTTGATACGTAACCTAATAGGAAAAATATGTTACTCAGCCTCTGAATCAGTGCGCCCAAAATGCTGATCCACAAGGACAGACACCTCCGCAAAACCAACTACTTTAATAATATATGAGGTGCCTTTATATTATGTGCTTGTACGGTATAAATTTTTACTTATATCCTCTTCAATATCCTCTTTTCATAATTTCTTCCGCTATCTTCTGGAATATTGGGCCTGCCACCCTTCCACCTATCCTTCCGTTCTCGATAAACACCGCAATAGCGTACTTCGGGTTTTTCCTTGGGAAATAGCCTGCGAACCATGCATGCACCACGTTTTCCCCGTTCTTTATTTGGCCTGTTTCGGCGCTGGCTGTTTTACCGGCGGCTCCCCCGAATTCGGCAAGGTCTATCATTATGCCCGTTCCTTCGTCTATGACCGATTCCATCATTTCCTGAATTTTATTTACAATTCTTCTCTCCAATATTCTGCTGCCTGATTTCTCTCTGATCTCTCTTACTTTTTTTCCGTCTTCATCTTCGATGCAGTCAGCAATGTTTATTTTGTTTTTTATACCTCCGTTGGCTATTGTTGCAACAATATCGGCAATTTGCAAGGGAGTGGCCATGATTTCACCCTGCCCGATGGATATATTTGCTATATCACCGCCTAAAAGATAGACACCGGACGCTGGCAAATTCCCCTGGGATTCATCAATACCCTGGTCTATTATCCCGGTGTAATTCCCAAGGCCGAATCTCCGGGCCATTTCCAGCAGTTTGTCCGGGTCCACCTGGCTCATGGCATGTATAAAATAGGTATTACAGGACAATGCAAAGGCTTGTTTCATATCAACAAGCCCATGTCCTCCCTCTTCATAGGAGTAACATTTATATTCCCTGTCACCAACTCGAATGGAGCCGGTGCATATATATTTTTCATTCCATGTACTACCGTTTAGCTCAAGCAGGGTTGCCACATCTATTATTTTAAATATTGAACCCAGGTTATAGGAAGCAACTGCTTTGTTAAAAAGCTCGCTTCCCGAACTGTTTAAATATTTGCTCACGTTGTTCTGGTCATAATCCGGTTTGCTGGCTATTGCAACTATATCACCGCTTTTTACTTCTTCAATTACGATGGCACCGTTGATATTATTTTCCTCCATCACATCCTCCACTATCTTTTGGATGTGGTAGTCAATGGTAAGCTTTACGTTAAGTATTTTTTTGTTATCTTCCCATTTCAGGAGGCGGTAGCCCATACCGGGAAGGATATTATTTATTCCGTCCGTAATAACTCCAATGCCATACCATGTGTCAGTTGAAAGGGTTTTGTTGTAAAATTTTTCAATTCCGACCTCCCCTTTACCGTCAACTTTATTCAAATAGCCTAAGATGTGCCTGGCAACCGAATTTTCACTGTAACGGGAAAGCATGTTTATGACTGATATGCCCGGAGAATCAATATTTATAATTTCATTTTTAATGTCTTCGGGAACTTCGAAAAGTATTGGTTTTATTCCATTCTCCACTTTGTATTTTAAATCATGATAATCGATTCCCAGAGTGTATGAAATCCGCCATAATGCATATTCATCATTTTTAAGGAGTAAAGGCTTTATTGCTACAATGTATTTTTCATCTCTGCAGGTGAGGGGTATGCCGTTCCGATCGAGTATATTGCCCCTTGCCTGCTGGAGTTTTACATTTGAAAGCCTTTGCACGGAAGCAGCCCTTGCCATTTCCTTATTCTCTATGACCTGCAGGTCGAACAGCCTTATGGTCAATGCCATAAACAGCAGCGAAAATAAAAGGAGCATAATGAAACATCTTTTTGCAACCATATAATCACCGAATGCCTTCTTCCTTTTTTATTAAGTCTTCCATATATTGCTTGATTTTATTCATTATGCCCCGATAGTTTTTCTATTTTTAGTTTTTGTTAGATTATTTACATTGGTTATTTAATTTTCATCATTATTTATTACTTTTCTCCTTAACATGGTGTATTTTTCCACTTCCCTTTCAATCGGCATATAAACTATCATCTGTGGATGAGGGGCGCTTTCTATATATTCTCCTTCTTCGTTTTTCATCCATGAAATCCTTTGCTTAAAATATCTGCCACTGGGGCCCACCACTTCAATTTCATCCCCTGCAAACATACAGTTCCTCTGCTCAACCTTTGCAATTCCGGTTCCCCTGTCATATTCAAGCACCAGGCCGACAAAATCATAGTTTCTTACATATGCGCTCGTTCCATACACCTGGTCGTTGCTGTCAGGCTTGCCAAAATAAAAGCCGGTTGTATATTCCCTGTGGCTTGCTTTTGACAGCTCTTCCAGCCAGAATGGGTCAAATCTGTATTCTTTTCCGCTTCCCGAAAGGGAATCGTAATACTCATCAATTGCCTGCCTGTAAGATTTCACAACTGTTGCCACATAATAAGAACTTTTCATGCGGCCCTCTATTTTTAAACTTTTTACGCCTGTGGCAAGAACTTCAGGTATGTGTTCTATCATGCATAAATCCTTGGAGTTAAATATATATGTTCCTCTGTCATCTTCAAATACGGGCATATATTTTCCAGGCCTCTTCTCTTCCACAAGGTAATATTTCCACCTGCATGGGTGGGCACATAGTCCCAGGTTGGAATCACGGCCTGCAAGATAATTGCTGAGTAAGCATCTTCCGGAATATGATATGCACATTGCACCGTGAATAAATACTTCCAATTCCAAATCTTCGGGGACCTTTTCCCTTATTTCTGAAATCTCTTTCAAAGAAAGCTCCCTGGCAAGTATTACACGTTTGGCCCCGTGTTCGTACCAGAACTGTACGCTTCTCCAGTTTGTGTTATTTGCCTGTGTACTTATGTGAATCTTCATTTCAGGCGCAGCTTCCCTTACTATGCTGAAAACACCGGGGTCGGAAACTATTACTGCATCTGCACCAAGCCTGCTTATTTCTTTTACATATGCATCCATGCCTTTTATATCCTCGTTATGTGGGATTATGTTCATGGTAACGTACACTTTTTTGCCCCTGGAATGAGCAAAACGTATGCCCTCTTCCATATCTTCAAAGGAAAAATTGTCCGCATTGGCCCTGAGACCGTATCTGTTTCCTCCCAGGTATACGGCATCAGCACCGTAAATGATGGCCATTTTCAGTTTCTCAAGGTTTCCCGCAGGGGCAAGAAGCTCAACCTTCTCCAATTTGATGTCACCTGCTTTCGAAAAGTTTTAGTATACCTGATTTAAAGAATAATATAAAATATCTGCTCATACATACCATATATCTGCAAATATAGCTGCAATTCTATAATTTAATACTGACGGCCACCCCGTCCCCTACTGGCAATATGCTTGTCTCAAGGCCAGGATTGCTGCACAGCTCTTTTAAATAACTTCTCAGCCTTTTTACGATTGTTTTTTTTCTTCTGATTACAAGGCTGTCGCTTGCAACCATGCCTTTATACAGCACATTATCGGAAATGAGGACTCCTCCTGTGTTTAGGAGCCTGATGCAGTCCGGAAGCAGCTCAAGGTACTGCCCTTTGGCCGCGTCCATGAAAATCATGTCGTACTTTTTATCTAGGCATCTTAATACTTCTGCTGCATCACCCGCTATGGAGTTGATCCTGTCATCGTATCCTGCTTTTTTTATGTTGTTTCTCGCTATTTCAATCATTTCATCCTGGTTTTCCACTGTATCTATTATACCCCCGGGCTTTAAGGTTTTGGCAAGGAGGATGGATGAATAGCCTATGGCAGTCCCTGCTTCCAGTATTCTCCGGGGTTTAATAATCAGCCCCAAAACAAAAAGCAGCCTTGCTGTTTCAGGCTGTAAAATCGGTATATTGTTTAAATCAGCAAACCTTCGTATTTCTGACAAGACAACGTCATTTTCCTCATTTGTTCGAATAGTATTTCTGATAAACTCGGTTATATAATCATAGCAAATCATATATTCATGTTACCTTTTTCCGTTTTTTTATTTTATATGATGTATATGTTTTGTATAATGTATATTTTATATAATTTTAATGTATAATTTTATATAAATTTATATTTTATTATTTTATATACTCTCTATAATTTATTTTGCCTTCTTCTCTCCCTTTATACCCTTTTTATAACCCTATATTTATATCAATTTACAAGTATCTAATTCGCCTTATTTGCGCTGGGCATTTATCTGTGATTTTAACTGTGCGGAAAGGTGTTCGCTAAAGGTTTTTGAGAAGTAGTGCATGCCCGTTCCGTCGTTTCTGGCAACGAAGTAGTAATAATCATGCTGTTCCGGATAAAGGGCTGCTTCTATTGAATCCTTTCCTGGACATGAAATCGGTCCTGGGGGCAAACCTTCGTACAGATACGTATTGTATGGGTCGTCGATATTTTCATCTTCCAGTGTTATTACCTCTTTTATTATTCCGTCCCTTTTGTATAGTATATACTGCACTGTTGCACAGGACTGCAGCTTCCTCAAAGTGTTATTTTTACTGTTAAGCCTGTTATAGAAAACACCTGCAATAATGGGTCTTTCTTCCGCAACCTTGGCTTCCCTTTCAATAATGGATGCCATCGTTATTACCTGGTCAATGGTCAGCCCCAGTTCTTTAGCTCGGTTGTAGTATTCAGGAGTGAAGATCTCGTCAAATCTTTTAAGCATTTTCAGGATTATTTCCTTTTCTTTTTCGGAAGAATCGGGATCAAACTCATAGGTATCGGGAAACAAGTATCCTTCCAACCTGTAATTTTTGCGCTTTATTCCCTTTAAAAATTCAAAATCAAACTTCTCCGTTTCAGCAATTTGATTGAATTTATCCCTGTCTATAAGATTTTCTTTTTCAAGTAAGTCAACTATCTGCAAATAATTATATCCTTCCGGGATTGTAACCCTGACACCAACGTTTTGCAGAGGAGCGCTTGATAATATTTCCATTAATATATCATAACCTTTTAGGGAATTGTAGTTATAATCCTTGTCAACAGCATGTATGCCTGCACGGTAAGTACCATCATATCCGTTTAGCTTTGAAAATACCCTGAACCAAAAAGTGTTCTTTATTATATTTTTCTCCTTTAGTATATTCGCTATTGCTTCCGTACCGGAACCCTTCGGGATGTCAATGAGTACCTGCTTCTCTAAAGGTATTTCTTCAATTACGTTTTTCACACTGTAAATATTTACAATGTAACTATATGAAGCATAACCCGTACCCAGTGTGACAAACACCAGGAAGAAAAATATAGCCCACCTGATTATTGACTTTTTAATTTTCAATTGTCATCCCCCTTTACTTCTTGCTTTTGCCCTCATTTCAGTATCAAGTATTTTCTTTCTTAACCTTATATTTTTGGGAGTTATCTCGACAAGTTCGTCATCGGCAATAAACTCCAACGCTTGTTCAAGGGATAATACCTTAGGGGGTGAAAGCCTTAATGCTTCATCTGATCCGGCGGCTCTCATGTTAGTTACATGTTTTTTCTTGCAAACGTTAACCACAAGATCGTCAGGACGAGAGTTTTCGCCAACAATCATTCCTTCATATACTTTTGTCCCCGGGGTAATGAACAGCGTACCCCTTTCCTGTGCATTATACAGCCCGTAAGTTACAGCTTCCCCTGTTTCCCATGCAACCAGGGAGCCTCTAGTTCTTCCCTGGATATCTCCTTTATATGGCTCATACCCGTAGAATACATGGTTCATAATACCGTTACCTTTTGTATCGGTCATAAATTCAGAACGATATCCGATAAGACCCCTGGCAGGTATTTTAAATTCAAGTCTCATATACCCTTCCTGGGCAGAGTTCATATTAACCAGTTCTGCTTTCCTTGGGCCGAGCTTTTCCATAACTACACCCATGTAATCTTCAGGAACGTCAATCAACAGGTACTCAATTGGTTCACATGTTTGACCGTCTATCTCCTTAAAAATAACCCTTGGTTTTGATACCTGGAATTCATAACCCTGCCTTCTCATTTTTTCAATAAGTATTGAAAGATGGAGCTCACCTCTTCCGGATACAATAAATGAATCAGCTGAATCGGTTTCCTCCACCCTGAGGCTCACGTCCGTCTCAAGCTCCCTAAACAATCTTTCCCTGAGATGCCTTGATGTAACATATGTTCCTTCCGTTCCGGCGAATGGGCTGTTATTAACGCTAAAGGTCATGGAAACGGTTGGCTCGTCTATATTAACAAAGGGCAAAGGTTCAGGTGCATCCTTGTCACAAATGGTTTCGCCTATATTAATATCTTCCAGGCCGGGTATGGCTACTATATCTCCAACCTCGGCGATATCGGTTTCAATCCGCTTTAACCCTTCAAATTTGTATATTCTCGTCAGTTTTTCTTCCCTGGGAACAGAGTCTTTTTTACAAATAACCACCTGCTGGCCGTATTCCATTCTTCCCCTCTCTATTCGCCCTATTGCAATCCTTCCCGTATATTCATCGTAATCAATACTTGATACAAGCATTTGAAGGGGGGCATCGAAGTCACCCTGGGGTGCAGGTATCTCATTTACTATTGTTTTAAAAAGGGGTTCCAAATTCTTCTTTTCATCATCCAGGTTTAATACCGCTATTCCGTCTTTGGCAATTGTATAAACAACCGGGAAATCAATCTGGTCATCATTTGCTCCCAGTTCAATAAACAACTCCAGTACTTTGTCTAGTACCTCAAGGGGCTGTGCTCCGGGCCTGTCAATTTTATTTATAACCACTATTGGTTTTAATTCCATTTGCAGTGCCTTTCTCAAAACAAAACGGGTTTGCGGCATGGGACCGTCAAATGCATCTACCAGGAGCAGTACTCCGTTTACCATTTTTAATACTCGCTCCACTTCGCCGCCAAAATCAGCATGTCCCGGAGTATCAACTATATTTATTCTTATGCCGTTATATACAACGGCAGTATTTTTTGACAGTATGGTTATACCTCGTTCCCTTTCAAGTTCATTTGAATCCAAAACTCTTTCCTGCACATTTTCATTAACTCTGAATATACCGCTTTGCTTCAGCATTGCGTCAACCAGGGTTGTTTTTCCATGATCAACGTGGGCAATTATAGCTACATTTCTTATATCATTTCTGCTTCTTATCACACTTTTTCCCTCTCTATTTTGTTTAGAATATGTCTATAGTCTATAAAATCAAATTAATTTTAAAGTATCAAAATTCCATTGTCAATATTATCATATCTCAATATTATCATATAATATTATTATATAAATTAAATTCTAAATCCTGCCGCACAAAACTGGGGCAATATTTACCTCAACTTACCTTAAATATATATTTATCTTAACTGAACAACTGTCACTCCTGCTTCCCCTTCCCCAAATTTTCCTAATCTGAAGGATTTAACATGGGGGTTGCTTTTCAGGTGTTTTTGGATTCCTGCCCTTAATATGCCTGTGCCCTTCCCATGTATAATTATCACCGATTCGAGCCCTGCCAGGCTGGCATCATCCAGGTATTTATCAACACATGGCAGAGCCTCTTCGAGCGTCATGCCCCTTAAATCCAGCTGTGTAGATATGTTCATGGCTTTTGATTTACCAATTTCTGCGGCACCTGTTCTTCCAATTTCGATTTTTTGCTCATCAACCAGTTTCAGGTTTGTTACATGCACGTTTATTTTTATTATTCCCACTTGCACAAGGGCATTTCCGTCAGTTCCGGGCGGCTCAACTATAATCCCCTTCTGGTTCAGGTTTTCAATGAAGACTGTATCTCCCGGCTTAAGATTTTCAGGAGGCTTAACATATTCCTTTGGTACCAATAAAGGCTCAGCAAGGGATTCATCTATTTCATTTATCTTGCTTCTAAGTGATGTTTTCAGCTTTTCGATCATTTTATTTCTTTCAGCGGCCATTCTTTCTTTTTCAAGCCTTTTTAGCTCTTCAATAATTGACTCGGACTCTTTCATTGCATTTGTGAGTATGCGCCTTGCTTCCTCTTTTGCTTCCCTTATTATCCGATCCTTTTCTTTTTCGAGTTTTTTCTTTTGATTTAGCAACTCCTCTTTCAGTTTTTCGGCTTCCAGCCTGTATGCCTCCGCCTTCATTCTTTCCTTTTCGGCCTCTGTCCTGTCCTTTTCCAGGGTAATAAGCACGTCTTCAAACCTTATATCTTCCTGGGTAAGGAATTCCTTTGCCCTGTCCAATATATCATCAGGCAGCCCAAGCCTTTTGGATATTGCAAAGGCATTGCTCTTGCCCGGCACACCAATTAATAATTTATATGTGGGTTTCAAGGTCTCAACATCAAATTCGCAACTGGCGTTCTGTGCATATTCCGCTGTCATTGCGAATACTTTAAGCTCGCTGTAGTGGGTGGTGGCAACTGTAACGGCTCCTTTTTTATGCAGGTATTCAAGTATGGATATGGCTAAAGCCGCACCCTCCGTAGGGTCAGTGCCCGCCCCCAGCTCATCCAGCAATACAAGGGAGTTATTGTCGGCATTTTCAAGTATCTTTACTGTATTGGTCATGTGAGATGAAAAGGTACTCAGGCTCTGCTCTATGCTTTGCTCATCTCCTATATCTGCAAAGACCTTTTTAAATACACATATTTCGGTATTGTCACCTGCTGGTACATGAAGACCTGCCTGGGCCATCAGCGTAAATAATCCCACGGTTTTCAAGGTGACGGTTTTGCCGCCTGTATTAGGCCCGGTTATTACGAGGGTATCATAATTATCCCCTATCCAGAAATCTATGGGAACCACCGTTGCAGGATCAAGGAGAGGGTGCCTTCCCTTCCTTATATAGATATATCCGCTGTCGTTAAGCTTTGGCATGGTACAGTTATATTGAAGGCTGAATTTGGCTTTGGCAAATATGAAATCCAGCCTTGCCAGTATTGATATATTTAATTTTAGCTGTTCAAGTATGCTTGCCACTTCCGCCGTCAATTCAGCCAGTATTTTTTCAATTTCCGCCTGTTCTTTAATCAAAAGCTGTTTTATATAGTTGTTTGCCTCAACCACTGCCATGGGCTCAATAAATATTGTGGCACCGCTGGCGGATGAATCGTGTATAAGCCCGGGAATCTCGCTGCGGTACTCCTGTTTTACAGGTATGACATAACGTCCCTCCCTGATTGTAACAATTGATTCCTGTATAAATTTCTGGTATTTTGGAGATTTTATGATACTGTTCAGTTTTTCCTTTATGCTTTCCTGCTGCTCCGTTATTTGTCTGCGTATATTCCTCAATGTGGGGCTTGCATCATCGGCTATTTCCTCTTCACTTATTATTGCTGCGCTGATTTTGTCTTCTATTCTTTTGTTTGGTTCAAGAGAGTTAATTAAGTCCAAAACTATACTTTTCTCTTCCGCGGTTTTACTGTCTGTAAAAGCATGTTTTTTCAAAAGCCTGCACAGCCTTAATACATCGCTTACTTTCAGCAGTTCCCCGGGCATTAGAATAGATCCCATTTCCACCCTCTTGAGGGAATCTTTTATATCGTGTATCCCCCCAAGGGGAGGTGTCCCCCTTTTGACGATATAGGATACGGCATCATCGGTTTCCTGCAGCCTTTCTCTTACGGTTTCAATATTCGTTGCAGGCAGAAGCTCTTCTGCCATTGCCTTCCCAAGGTTGGAAGTTGCAAACCCCGCAAGTTTTTTTATAATTTTATCAAATTCAAGGACTTTCAATGTTTTCTCATTCACTTTACTTCCATTTCTCCCCTAAAATAAAATGATTAAAATGCATCAATGAACATTATACCATGGACTGATAATTTAAGGAAGTTTCTTGCGGAATGTAGTATGCAAGGCTGCAGTGACGGGGTTTTAGTCCTCTATCTGTTTTTTATATTGCATGTTTGATATTTTATCCATTTTGTCAACGATGCCCTGGTTGTCAATCTTATTTGTATAAAATTCCTTATAGTCATGATAACCTCCCATGTCCTGGGGAGAGTCCGATGAACCGTATTTCAGCAGATCATTCAAAACATCCATTCCTTCATATTCGTCATCTTCCTGCTCGTTCAGATACTTCCTTCCGAAAGGCGCGTCAATTACCCTCTCTTCATTCGGGCGCATCTTTTGTATCATCTCAGGGTAGTCTATTCTTCTTTCCTCGCACTCAAGGCAAAGACGGGCATAGGGGATGGCTTCCAGTCTTTCCTCATCTATTTTTCTGCCGCATATTTCACAAATCCCATAGGTTCCTTTATCTATTTTTTCCATCGCATTTTTTATCTGTTCAAGCAGGTATTCCTGGTGTTCTGAAAGGGCTTTGTTAAGTCCTGTCATATATACCTCCGTACCCATATCGGCCGGATGATTGTCGTAGTTTGAAAGCTCGGCCATGTAATTTCTGCCCTGGTTATTTATTTCGTTTTCATTTATTGAGTTAATGGTATTTTCGATATTTTGAGCATGCTGCTGCAGTTTCTGCCTGAAATGTTCCAGGTTCCCTATGTTGCTTTGTCCCCTGTTTTCCTGCATATAATTACCTCCTGAAATTATCTGTTTTGCTTCTTTTAAAAACTGAATTTACTAACTTTAACATGTTGATTTTACTTTTTCACTTTTTTAATATTGCCCATGTTAGTTAAAAATATAAATTAATTATTCCCTTGATTTCTTGTAAATCAATGGGTAAATTAATATTGTACAGGCAATTTGAAAATATTGTGTATATTAGCATTAACAGTAAAAGCCTTAAAAAGCAAAAAATACAAGGAGGTATCACTCGATGGAACCAAGAGCGGACATAGGCGTATTTGGAGGTTCGGGGTTTTATAAATTTTTGGATAACGTGCAGGAAGTAAATATTGAAACGCCATACGGCAGTCCAAGTGACAGTATTGCCATAGCTGAGTACGAAGGGAAGAAGATAGCTTTTCTTCCACGGCATGGCAAGAATCACCAGTACCCGCCCCATTTAATACCTTACAGGGCAAATCTTTATGCCATGAAAAAACTGGGAGTAAAAAAAATAATTGGTCCAACGGCATCCGGCAGCCTGCAACCCCATATTAAGCCAGGTGATTTTGTTGTTACAGACCAGTTTGTTGACAGGACTACAGGCCGGAAGGATACATTTTTTGACGGGCCGGAGGTAAAACACGTAAGCTCGGCTTATCCTTACTGCCCGGAACTAAGGAAAATAGCCATTGAAGCCGGCAAAAAGCTGGGCATCAACATTCATGAAAAAGGAACTGTTGTTGTTATACAGGGGCCCAGGTTTTCCACCGTTGCCGAAAGCCGATGGTTCAGCAAGATGGGGTGGGATGTTATAAACATGACTCAATATCCGGAGTGCTATCTTGCAAGGGAACTTGGCATTTGCTATGTGAATATTGCATTGATAACAGACTATGATGCAGGCCTTGAAGGACGGGACGACATCAAGCCTGTTACCCATGAGGAAGTTTTGAAAGTATTTGAAAGCAATAATGAAAAACTTAAGCAAATGCTTTTCGAGATAATAAAAAACATTGACCTGGATAGCTGTAACTGCAACTGCTGCGAGGTAGGGTGATAATTTATGAAACCGCTAGAATATAAAAATGGTATCCTCAGGTTGCTTGACCAGACAAAACTACCCGGAGAAGTGGTCTGGGTGGAATGCAAAACATACGAGGATGTTGCAACCGCAATAAGGGATATGATTGTAAGGGGAGCGCCGGCTATAGGCGTAACAGCTGCTTACGGAGTGGCAATAGGAGCCCTTGCCGTTGATACAAATTCACGAGAGATTTTTTTCAGGGAGCTTGATAAAATCTGTGACGTAATCAGGAAAACCAGACCCACCGCCGTTAATTTATTCTGGGCGATAGATAGGGTATATGGCAAGGCTGTTTCAAATAAAGATAAATCCGTAAGCGAGATTAAGGATATCATATTAAATGAGGCTTCCCTGATGGAACTTGAGGATATTGAAATTAACAAGAAAATAGGTTACTATGGGAATTCATTAATAAAGGTAGGCTGGACAATACTGACCCATTGCAATGCTGGCGCCCTTGCCACATGCGGATATGGTACTGCTCTGGGAGTTATCAGGGCAGCTCATGAATCAGGCAAGAACATACAGGTATTTGCCGACGAAACAAGACCATACCTGCAAGGGGCAAGGCTGACTGCTTATGAGTTGATGGAAGACGGCATACCTGTGACCCTTATATGTGACAATATGGCAGGCCATTTCATGAAGGAAGGGCTTATTAACTGCGTAATAGTGGGAGCAGACAGGATAGCATTAAACGGGGATACGGCAAACAAGATAGGAACCTATTCCCTTTCAGTTCTTGCCAAAGAACACAACATACCGTTCTATGTAGCCGCTCCTGTTTCCACCATTGATTTTTCCGTAGAGAGCGGAGATAAAATCGTGATAGAGGAAAGAAAAGCGGAAGAAGTAACCCATATTAAAAGCATTCCGATTGCTCCCGAGGGGGTAAAGGTCAGGAACCCTGCCTTTGATGTAACCCCGGCTAAATATATTACTGCAATAATAACGGAAAAAGCCGTGGTTTACCCGCCTTATGACGTAAATTTGATGAAACTTAAGCCTTAATAACTTAAGATTAATTAACTCCTTAACAGATTAATTAACTTAAGATTAATTTATTTATCTTAAAATTAGTTTTTGAATGTTTTTGAATGTTATTGAGTGCTATTAATGCTTATAATTATTTAAATTATTTGATGCTCAGGAAATTTTGCAATATTATTTTTCCATGGGGAGTTAATACTGATTCCGGATGGAATTGAATACCGTAAATGTGGTGCTGCCTGTGTTTCAGTCCCATTATTTCCCCATCCTTTGTTTGAGCCGTTATTATCAGTTCGGGCGGCAGGTTTTTCCTTTCCACTACCAGGGAATGATACCTGCCTCCCCTGATCTTTTCCGGCAGGCCTTTAAAAATAACGCATTCCTTATCCAGCTCTATGTCGCTTGCTTTTCCGTGTACCAGCTCCCTTGCATGTATAATTCTTCCTCCAAAGGCTTCTCCTATAGCCTGATGCCCAAGACATATACCAAGCACGGGAATAATGTTCCCAAGTTTTTTAACAACGTCCACTGAAATACCTGCATCTGAAGGAAAGCCCGGCCCGGGGGAGATTATTATATGGGTCGGATTCTTGCCCATTATTTCGGGTATGGTTATTCTGTCATTCCTGTATACCTCAATATCAGGGTTTATTTCTCCGATGTACTGGTAAAGGTTGTACGTAAATGAATCATAGTTGTCAATTATAAGAATCATTTAATTTCACCTCGTATAATAGTTTTTGGAGGGTTTAAGTTAAGAAATTTCCAGTTACAAACCCTAATGATTCGACCTTTATTTCCAAAAACTCACTGGAAATTTTCATGAACATTGGCAATTTAAT
>Ga0134092_1000091_pt1 | contig 88503 bp, 89 predicted proteins | sample 3_6taG_FD_94454 | JGI IMG/M metagenome (GOLD analysis project Ga0134092, IMG submission 94454) | Switchgrass degrading microbial communities from high solid loading bioreactors in New Hampshire, USA - 3_6_20_6_A3 metaG | ecosystem: Engineered > Bioreactor > Semi-continuous > Anaerobic >... | reverse complement strand
GCTCTAAAGGATTCTGCCATATAAGCTCCTCCAAGGAAAGACAAGCCAATTACACCGCAAGCAAATCCGCTTAATTTTATTCCTAATTTAGTTAGTCCAAAATACAAAAAGAATACCTGCAATAAAAGTGGAGTATTTCTAGAAAATTCTATGTATGCTCTTGAAATAATTCCTATTATTTTTAAATTAAAATATCTTGCCACTTCTATTAATAGTCCAATTATTATGGAAAAAAGAATTGATAATACAGAAAGCTTTAATGTCATGACTGTAGCTTTAATAAAATCTGGTATTCTATTTACCATAAAGTCAAAATCTAAGCCCATAAAACGCCTCCAAATCTTATTTAATCATTTATAAAAAAAACCCGTCTCTATAAATATATAAGAGACGAAGCTATACTCCGCGGTTCCACTCTCATTGAACAAAATCTTGTTCCAACTCAAATACGCTATAGACGGCGAACCGTTAAAATGCTACATTGCTTCACATTTTAAGCTCCGAAGTGCACTTCGTACATTATAATTTAAAGGCTCTCAGCAAATACCTTCTCTCTGTAAAAATTATTAATATACTACTCTCTTCTTCAACACTTTCCTAGTATTCCGGTATTTTTATTATACATTTAGAATTTATTTTGTCAATATATTGTTTTTATTTACTTTTTTTTAAGAATGGACAAAAGGCTTATTTGTCGACCATTTTAGATGCCGCTACAAACGAAGTTTTAGCTTATAACCTTTCTAATAGTTTAAAAATAAATATAGTAATTGATACTATTAAAGAATGAAACATATATCAATGAGTGTAAAACATTTCAGGAATTAATTACTGAAATAGATGATTATATTGATTATTATAATAACTATAGAGCTCAGTGGAATTTAAAAAAGATGACTCCTGTCCGATACAGAAGTCATCTTCTTGAAGCTGTTTCATAGTCTTTTTTTAAACTGTCCTTGACAAGGGGTACATTTTAAAATTTATTTTTGAGGTAGTTTTTATATTAATTCTATTAATATTTATTATTTAATTATCTTTTTTCTCCAAAATATACAATTGCTAAAGTTCCAGGACCTGTATGCGATCCAATTACACATCCAATATCGTATATTAATACCTTCTTAGCTACTGATTCTGTTTCTATCATATTTTTTAATAGTTCTGCATCTTCTCTTGCATCAGCATTCATTATAAAAACTACTTGTTCTTCTTTATTAATGCCTCTTTCATTATAATCATTAAATAAGTATTTTATAGCCCTTTTTCTTCCTTTTACTTTATCAGCTACTACAGCCTTACCTTCATCATCTATTTTTAATACTGGTTTTATATTTAAGATACTGCCTACAGCTGCAGCTGCTCCAGAAAGCCTTCCACCTCTTTTTAGGTGATTTAAATCATCTACAATTATAGAATGAATTACCTTTTTCTTATTTTCTTCTATAAATTTTATTGCTTCTAATAAGGGGGTTCCTTTATCAAGCATTTTCTTTAAAGTGTAAACTATTAATCCTTCTCCAAGAGAGGCACTTAGAGAATCTATAGTATATATTTTAGCATTGCTATATTCTTCTAAAAGCATTTCTTTGGCCTTTACTGCGCTATTATATGTACCACTTAAGGCTGAAGATAAGCCAATATATACTATTTCATCTCCTTTTTCTATATATATTTTAAATACTTCATAAAAGCTTCCTATATTTACTTGAGTAGTTGTAGGCAGTATTCCATCCTTTAATAAATCATAGAAATCTTGACGACTTAAAGTCTGTCCTAAATCATCAGGTATGAACTTTCCATTTATATTAACCATTAGAGGAACTACTTCTATATTGTTTTCTTTTACGTAGTCTAAAGACAAGTCACAACCTGAATCAGTAATTATTTTTATACTCATTTTTTCAACTCCTAAAGCATTATTTAACAAATTTACTTTTTTATCTCGCTTTTCTTTAATTATTTTAATTTAAATTTTTATTATTACATTGTTTCTTTATTATATACTTAATTATTTTCATTGTCAAATCTTTTGATTTTCAAAATTTTTACCTATTATTTAACTAAAACAAAAAGACAGATTCTAATTGAATCTGTCTTTAATATTTATCAAAACAAGTTTACTTGCTTTCAATAAGTGTTTTTCCAGTCATTTCTGCTGGCACATCAAGTCCCATTCTATCTAAGATAGTTGGTGCTATATCAGCAAGTTTTCCTTCGTGTAATCCCTTACCTTCTGTATTGTTAGCTACCCAAAGGAATGGTACTGGATTAGTTGTATGAGCTGTATATGGATTTCCTGTTGAGAAATCTATCATTGTTTCTGAGTTACCATGATCTGCAGTAATAAATACTTCACCATCTTTTTCAAGAACCTTATTAACAATTTTTCCCAAACATTCATCTACAGCTTCTATAGCCTTTATAGCTGCTTCTACAACTCCTGTATGACCAACCATATCTGGGTTAGCAAAGTTTAATATAATCATATCATACTTATCTTGATCTAATCTCTTTAGTAATTCATCTGTTACTTCATATGCACTCATTTCTGGTTTTAAGTCATAAGTTGCAACCTTTGGTGATGGAATTAATGCTCTGTCTTCACCTGGATTTTCTTTTTCTACTCCACCATTGAAGAAGAATGTAACGTGTGCGTATTTTTCTGTTTCAGCAATTCTTAATTGATTCTTACCATGTTTAGAAACATATTCTCCTAATGTATTTGTAATACTTTCTGGTTTGTAAGCTATATGAACCCCTTCTAATGTCTTATCATATTGAGTCATTGTAACAAATGTTAGATTTAAAGTTTCTCTGTTAAATCCTGTAAAGACTTTATCGTTTATAGCTCTTGTTATTTCTCTAGCTCTATCTGGTCTAAAGTTGAAGAATATTACTGAATCTCCATCCTTAATCATTCCATTTTTATCAATAACAGTTGGTAAAACAAACTCATCAGTCTTATTATCTGCATAAGATCTTTCTATAGCTTCAACAGCTGAATTTGCTTCTTCTCCCTTTCCTAGAACCATTGCATTGTAAGCAAGTTCTACTCTTTCCCATCTGTTATCTCTATCCATTGCATAATATCTTCCTGAAATAGTAGCAAGCTTACCTACGCCTATTTCCTTCATGTAGTTTTCAATTTCAATTATAAATTCTTTTCCTGATGTTGGTGGCACATCTCTTCCATCCATGAATCCATGTACATAAACATTTTGAATTCCTGCTTCTTTAGCTAACTTTAATAAGCCCTTTAAATGATCTATATGTGAGTGTACCCCCCCATTAGATAAAAGTCCCATTAAATGTAAAGATTTATTATTGTCTTTTACATTATTAATTGCAAGAGTTAAAGCTTCATTTTTGAAGAAGCCCCCTTCTTCTATTTCCTTAGTTATTCTAGTTAATTCTTGGTATATAACTCTACCAGCACCTATATTTAAATGACCAACTTCTGAGTTTCCCATTTGGCCATCAGGTAATCCAACAAATAATCCACTTGCTTGTAATTGTGTATGTGGGTATTTTGCAAATAAATTATCTAAGTTTGGTGTATTAGCTCTTCTTACAGCATTCCCATCTGATTCTGGAGCGATTCCAAATCCATCTAATATCATTAACATTACAGGTTTCTTAGCCATAATTACCTCCAAATTATTTAAATCAATTTCGACAATATATACTATTATCTTTCTTTTTATATAAACTTATTATACTATATTTAAAAAATATGCACAATAAAGCAATTTCTTGTTAAACCTTTTCTTTCTGTAATTTTTATTAATTAATAATAACTTTTATTAATTAATAAAATTTTTTTATGTATAAAAACTCCAATTAATAATCGTATTTAATTTACACAAATTATAAACAATAAAATAACTCAGGAATAAATATTTATTGAAATTATCCTGAGTTATTTATATTATTAATAGTTAACTATTTGTGCAAAATCAGAAGCAACTAAGCTAGCTCCTCCAACTAAAGCTCCATCTATATCAGACATAGCCATTTGGTCTTTAATTGTATTTGGTTTTACTGATCCACCATATTGGATTCTAATCTTATCTGCAACTTCTTTTCCAAACATATCAGCTAATACATTTCTTATAGCCATTATTGTTTCATTAGCTTGTTCATTAGTAGCAGTTTTACCTGTTCCTATTGCCCAAATTGGTTCATAAGCAATTACTACTTTTTCAGCTAATTCCTTTGATAGCCCTTCTAAGTCTGCTCTTATTTGAGCTCCAACTACTTCGTTAGTTGTTCCATTTTCTCTTTGCTCTAAAGTTTCTCCGCAGCAAAGAATTGGAGTTAAATTATGAGCAAAAGCTGCCTTAACTTTCTTATTTAAAGCTTCATCAGTTTCATTGAAATATTCTCTTCTTTCACTATGTCCTAATATAACATAGCTAACTCCCATAGCTTCTAACATTACAGGAGAAACTTCACCTGTGAAAGCTCCTTTTTCTTCAAAGTGCATATTTTGAGCAGCAACCTTAATATTTGATCCTTCTACTGCTTTTAATACAGCATCTAAACAAACAAAAGGCGGGCATACTACTACTTCACATGTAGCATCTTTTACTAATGGTTTTAATTCTTCTACTAATTTTACTGCTTCTGCTGGAGTGTAGTGCATTTTCCAGTTTCCAGCTATTATTGGTTTTCTCATTAAAAACCCTCCTTAATATCAGTTCTCAGTTTACAGTTAACAATTCACAATTTCGATAATAATTCAGTAAAGCTAAATTATTAAATTTATTGCTAATTGCAAATCTTAATTATCAATTTTTAATAGTTAATTATAAATCTTATCTTTTACCGATACTTCTTACTTATCGTTTAAAGCAACTATTCCTGGTAATTCTTTTCCTTCTAAGAATTCTAGAGAAGCTCCACCACCTGTTGAAATGTGAGTCATCTTATCTCCAAATCCTAAGATATTAACAGCTGCAGCTGAATCTCCTCCACCGATAACTGTTGTTGCATCTGCTTCTGCCATAGCTTTTGCTACTGCAATTGTTCCTTTATTGAAGTTTTCAAATTCGAATACTCCCATTGGTCCGTTCCATACAACAGTCTTAGCATCTTTAATAGCATCAGCATATAAAGCTTCTGTCTTTGGTCCGATATCTAATCCCATGTGTCCAGCAGGAATGTTTTGATCTTCAGTTACTATAGGTTCAACATCCTTAAATTCTGTTGCTACTCTGTGGTCTACTGGTAATAAGAATTTAACTCCCTTATCTTTAGCCTTTTGAATCATTTCTAAAGCATAGTCTAATCTATCTTCTTCAACTAATGAAGTTCCGATTTCATATCCTTGAGCCTTTAAGAATGTGTAAGCCATTCCTCCACCTATTATTAAAGTATCAACTTTATCTAATAAATTGTTAATAACAGCTATTTTATCTGAAACTTTAGCTCCACCTAATATAGCAACAAATGGTCTAACTGGATTATTAACAGCATCTCCTAAGAACTTTAATTCTTTTTGAATTAAGTATCCGCATACTGCTGTGTCAACAAAATTAGTTACCCCAACAGTTGAGCAGTGAGCTCTGTGAGCTGTACCAAAAGCATCATTTACAAATATATCAGCTAAAGAAGCTAATTCTTTTGAGAATTCTTCAACATTCTTAGTTTCTTCTTTTCTGCATCTTGTATTTTCTAATAATACAACATCTCCGTCTTGCATCTTTTCTACAGCTGCTCTTGCATTAGCTCCAACAACTTCTTCATCTCTTGCAAATACAACTTCCTTATTTAACATTTCAGAAAGTCTTTTTGCAACTGGTTCTAATGATTTAGATGCATCTTTACCTATGTGTGAGCAAAGGATTACTTTAGCACCATTTTCCATTAAGTATTTAATAGTTGGAAGTGCTCCATTTAATCTGTTTTCATCTGTAATAACACCATCTTTTAGTGGTACGTTAAAATCACATCTTACTAATACTCTTTTTCCTCTTACTTCGATATCTTCAATTGTCTTTTTATTGAAACCCATTAAAATTCACCTCTACAATATTTTTTAGGTTTTAAAAATAGTCTGGCTTTATAGCCTATTACTACAAAACCAGACTTATTTACTTTAACATAAACTAAATTAAGTTTATGTAATTTACATTAAATTACTTTAAGTTAGCGAAGTATCCTAAAGTTCTGATTAATTGGTTAGTGTATGACATTTCGTTATCATACCAAGCAGCAACTTTAACTAGTTGTTCTCCATTAACTTCCATAATCTTAGTTTGAGTAGCATCGAATAGTGATCCAAATGACATTCCGATTACGTCAGTTGAAACTATTTCATCTTCAGTATATCCAAATGATTCATTTGCAGCAGCCTTCATAGCAGCGTTGATTTCTTCTACTGTTACTTTCTTATCTAAAGTACAAACTAATTCAGTTAATGAACCAGTTATAGTTGGAACTCTTTGAGCACCACCATCTAATTTTCCTGCTAATTCTGGAATAACTAGACCGATTGCTTTTGCTGCACCAGTAGAGTTTGGAATGATTGAAGCAGCAGCTGCTCTAGCTCTTCTTAAATCACCTTTTCTGTGTGGAGCATCTAATGTATTTTGATCGTTAGTGTAAGCGTGGATAGTTGTCATGAAACCTTTTTGTAATCCAAAGTTATCATTTAATACCTTAGCCATTGGTGCTAAGCAGTTTGTTGTACAAGAAGCACCTGAGATAACTGTATCTTCAGCCTTTAATACTTCATGGTTAACATTGTAAACTACTGTTGGTAAATCTTTTCCTGCTGGTGCTGAAATAACAACTTTCTTAGCTCCTGCTTGAATGTGAGCTGAAGCTTTTTCCTTTGAAGCAAAGAATCCAGTACATTCAAGAACGATGTCTACGTTTAATTCTTTCCATGGTAATTCAGCTGGGTTAGCATTTGCAGTAACTTTAATTTCTTTTCCGTTAACTACGAAAGCTCCTTCTTTAACTTCGATTTCTCCATCGAATCTTCCTTGAGCTGAATCATATTTGAATAGGTGAGCTAACATTTTAGCATCTGTTAAATCATTGATTGCAACCACGTTAAATTCTGGGTTGTTAATCATTAATCTTAATGCTAATCTTCCTATTCTTCCAAAACCATTAATTGCTACATTTACCATTTGCAATTACCTCCTAAAAAATAGTTATATATTTAAAATTTTTAAAAATTTTAAGCTTATTTAGTTTGATTATTAATAATTTCAATTATTTTATTGCCAGCAGCTTCATCAGTAACTAATACTGCATTTTTATTATTCATCATTGCAGCCATAATCGCTTCAACCTTACTTTCACCTGCTGCTACTGCAATATGAGTATTGATTTTTTTTGCTTCATTTATATTAATGCCAATAGAGGTATTTTCTGAAACTACTTCTGAATTTTTATTAAAATAACATCCAAAGGCTTCTCCTACGGCTCCAAGTGCTTTTAATTTATTTATTTCCTCTTCAGAAACATCCCTTTTCTTTGCCATAGTTATTGCATTACCTATGCCATAAATTAAAATATCTGCATTATGGATGTCATCTATAACTTCCTTTATTTCCTTTTCCTTTAATAAGGTATCTAGAAGTTCTATGCTTAAATTTTCTGGTATATGAAGCAGTTTATAAGACCCCTTTATCTTTTTTGCTAAAGATGCAGCCAAAGTACTGGCTTGAGTTTCAACTTTTCTTCCCATACCTCCTCTTGCAGGAACTACAAGAATATTTGAAACATTATTTATTTGCGGAAATGCTTCTACAAACTCTCTTATAGTATTCCCTCCAGTTAAAGCAATTATATCATTATCTTTAATAATTTTTCTTAAATAATTTGCTGTTGCCTTACCGAGGTCTTTTAATATTCCATCATCAGTTTCTACATTTCCCGGAACAATAATCACATCTTTAAGCCCAAGAAAGGTTTTAATAATATGCTCTTTGTCAGCTAGTCCCCTAAGACTATGAACGAAATCCTTAAGCTTATCTACTATTTCAGCTCCTTCTTCAGTAACTGTCATCCCTGGAGTATTAATTTCTATTAAATTTTGTGCCTTTAGAAAATTTATTTCATTTCTAACAGCTCTTTCTCCAAGTTTTAACTGACAAGCTAATACTCTTCTACCAATCGGCTGATTATAGTATATAGCTCTAAGAATAGAATATCTTTTTTCCAGGACTTCTACAAGTTCAGGAACTATTTTTTTCTCCAAGGATAATATTTCCTGCACTCCTTACCCTCCTTTGGTCTTAAAAGGTCCCATATAAAATCTATATGTCCCACGATTATTATTATAAAACACTTCGCCTAAATTTTAAAGTATTTTCTTAATATTTGTTAATTTTTTTTCATTTTTTATCTAATAATAGTTTATAAAAGGTACTTATTCAATTCTTTTCCTTTTACTTGAGGATTTTATGTTCATTTCCTCCCTATATTTAGCAACAGTTCTTCTTGATATATTAAAATTTCTTTTCCTTAACTCTAAACATATTAATTCGTCAGATAATGGCCTTCTCTTATCTTCATTATTTATTATTTCTTTAATTGTATTTTTTATCTTTATAACTGCTACATCACAGCCATCAACAGAATTTTGACTAATTTTATTTGTAAATAAATCTTTTATTTTTAATGTTCCCTTATTAGTAAGAATATATTTATCCTTTATTGCCCTGCTTACTGTAGATTCATGAATATTTAAATCCTCAGCAACTTCCTTTAAAGTCATTGGTTTTAAAAATTCACTTCCCTTATCAAAAAAATCCTTCTGCCTTTCTACTATATTTTCAAGTATTTTAAGTAGAGTACTTTTCCTTTGCTCTATGCATTTTAATAAAAAAACAGCACTATTTAATTTTTCTTTCACATAATTTTTCATGTAAATGTCTTCTTCATTATTTAATATATTTTTATAAACTTTACTTATTGAAAGTTTAGGCAATACACTTTCATTCATAATGACAAAATATTGACCATCAATCTTTCTAATTTCTGCATCAGGAATGATAAACTTTACTTCTTCCCCAGTATAAAAACCTCTAGATGGTTTTGGCTCTAATTTTTTTATAATATCACCTAAATCTTGCGCTTCCCTTGGGGTAATTTTTAATTTTTTAGCCAGTAAATTAAATTTATTTTCAGCAATAAGATTTAAATGATTATTTATTATTATTTCTAATTTTTCATTTAACATTCCCATTTTTCGAAGCTGGATTTTTAAGCATTCACTTAAATTTCTAGCACCTATTCCAATAGGTTCTAAATCTTGAAGAATTTCTAAAGCTTCCCTTCCTAAAGGCAATGATATTTTTAATTCTTTACATATATCTTCTAAATCTATATCCAAATATCCCCTATTATCTAGATTTTCTATCATATAAGATACAATTGATTTTTTATATTCATCTTCCTCTAATTCTACTAATTGTTCCTTTAAATATTCTGTTAAGGATTCTTTTTTGGATATAAAATTAAAAGGAGAAATTTCCTCCTCTTTATCTTTAAATTCGCTAGCGCTACAAGAATCATAGTTATCAAATTCTAAATATTTTACTATTTCTTTATAATTGATTTTATCTATATTGCTATGGCTGTCTTGCATAAAATCAAAATTCTCTTCTAAAATTGGATTTTCTGAAAACTCATTTTCAATATATTCTCGTAAATCATAATTAGACATTTGTAAAATCTTTATAGACTGCTGCATTTGCTGAGTCATAACCAATTTTTGCTCTTGAATAATATTTAGGCTAAAATCTAACTTCATACTGCCACCTCAACATTTCTAAGATACCCTTACCATATTAATAATTTATTATTCCCAATATTAGTATATAACCCCAGAAAATGTTTTACAAGCAATTTTTATACCAAAACTTTACAGCGTGGAGTTTGGAGTGCTGAGTTTGGAGTGTGGAGTGTGGAGTGTGGAGTGTGCAGTTTGGAGTGTAGAGTTAAAAAAGCTGATTAATATTAGGAATAATATTAATCAGCTTTTGTACTTTATTTTTATTAATTTGATAAAAAGAATAATCCACAGGCACCTCTTCCTGAATGTATTCCTACAGCACAGCCTGGTGTTGTTTCTATATATTTTATATTATTTACTTCTAAATATTTCTTTAATTCAGCCTTTATTTCTGGACTTTCTATTTCAATTAAAATTACCGGCTCTTCTTTGTTAGGATTAGAATTTTCATAATCGCTAATTATTTTCTTGATTGCTTTTTTATTACCTCTTACCTTATCCTTTAAACCCATCATTCCATCTTTAAAGCCTATAATCATTTTAATTCCTAATACTGTTCCAATTGCACCAACAGTCTTAGATATTCTTCCGCCTCTTACTAGATTTTCTAAAGATTCAAAACATAAGGATGCATTCATTTTAGGAATTAATCCTTCTATTACTTTCTTAATTTCTTCTGCAGAATATCCCTTATCTCTTAATTCACAAGCTTTTAAAACAAAAAATCCCTGAGCCGATGTTATAACTTGACTATCTATTAAAATTATATCATCAGAGCCTATCATATCCTTAGCTATACATGCTGAATTATATGTTCCACTCATACCTGAAGACATTAAAACTGCAACAATTCTATAACCTTGATCAAGATATTCCCTAAATTTTTCTTCAAATCTTGCAGGTGTAATTTGAGCAGTTGTAGGAAGTATCCCTTCCTTATCTATTTTTTCCTGCATTTTATTAATATCTATTTCTTCTCTATCTAAGTATGTTTCTTCACCAAAATTTATTAAAACAGGCATTACTTCTATATCATTTTTTTGTATAAGTTCTTCTGGAATATCAAGACAACTATCTGTAATTATTTTTATTTTTTCCATTCCTCTTCCCCCTAAATTTTCTTACTTCATTTTAGGAAAATCCATTTGTCTAAGCGCTTCATAAGCCACAATTGCAACTGTATTTGAAAGATTTAAACTTCTAGTACTTGTTTCTATTAACGGTACTCTTATCCCTTCGTGTCTTAAATGAACTTCTTCAGGAACTCCTGATGTTTCCCTTCCAAACATAATAAAATCTCCTTCTTTAAAGGAAACTTCATGATAATAATTTCCTGCATGAGTTGTTGCTAGATAAATTCTTTCATTTCCATATTTCTTTAAAAAATCTTCATAGCTTTCATGCACTTCAAGATTTAACTCTGACCAATAATCTAAACCTGCTCTTTTCACTTGTTTATCATCTATACTAAAGCCAAGGGGCTTAATCAAATGTAACTTAGAATTTGTTAACACACAAGTTCTTGCTATATTTCCTGTATTTGATGGTATTTCTGGTTGATATAAAACTATATTTAAATTCACTTTTATTGCCTCCTGTTAAGCTGTTAAAGCACAATTAAAAATTAAATTTTACTCATATATATTTCACATTAAAGGGGCTGCCTTAACAGCCCCTTTTTTACTATATAAAAAATCATACTATATCTATGTATTTTAGTCAAAGCTTAAAGAATTATTTTACATTTATTTAATTTATTTTTATGAATTTTATTTAATAAATTTGTCTAATGCCTTTGCTACTCCATCTTCTACATTAGAAGAAGTTACATAGTCTGCAATTTCCTTTAAAGGCTCGATAGCGTTACCCATAGCAACTCCTAAGCCTGCATACTCAATCATTGACATATCATTTTCATTGTCACCAATAGCCATAATCTCTTCTCTCTTAATTCCATAATGCTCAGCTAACGCCTTAACTGCTGCACCTTTTGATACTCCCTTATTTCCTATTTCAACACTTCTAGAACCTGAACCAAAATAAACAATTCCGTCTATGTCTTTTAATTTTTCTTTTAGCTTTTCTATTTTGGCAGGATTAACTGAAAAAGCAATACATTTTGTTATTTGATTTGCATTTTGTTCAAAAAACTCTTTCCATTTTTTCTTATCTTTAATAACGTGATATTTTATTTTTAAATTTTCATATCCCACTTGCTTAGTCATATAAATTTTTGTACCTATTTCGGTTATTATACTGCTTGAATAAATCCCTCCAATGGTGTAAAAGTGGAAAAAAACTTTCATTTCATATAATAAGTCAATTAGCTTAAAGCATTCATTTAAACTTATAGGATTCTGATATATAACTTTATTACTAATCTTATCTCTTACTATTGCACCATTAGCAGCAATAACTGGAGAATTTACTCCTAAAAAATTAGAAAAATACTCTGCATTATTATATATTCTTCCTGTTGTAACTACTATTTGAATTCCTTTATTATGAACTCTCTTAATTGCATTTTTATTTACTATAGATATTTTTTTACCTTTTCCAAGTAAAGTTCCATCCATATCAATACAAACCATCTTGTAACTCATAAAAGACTCCTTCAAATTTTTCTATAGTATATATAATATCATCTTAAAAGGCCTTCGACAATAAATTTAAGCTTTCTAAAGTTAATGATATTTATATTTTTACCAATAATACTTTTTATATTGTTTGTATTATAAAATTATTATAATTTATTATTCCATTCTAAAAGAATAATAAGTAAAAAAGAAGATTGGCAGCAATCTTCTTTTTACAATTCAATATAAATCAATCTTTATAGTTGAACACTACTTCTTACTTGAGAAGTTTCTCCATCATAATCAAAAGCTTCTATTGAAATTACTCTCCTATTATTAACTGGAGCAGGTAATTGTGAAACATTAATTCTAAAGTTTGTATCTTTCTCTGTTACTGTACCTATCCAGTATCCATTTTGGAATATATTATATCCTAGAAGATCAACATCAGGATTCTTATCCCAGTAAACTATTAAAGTATCACCACTGATAAAAGCATTTAAGCCTCTTACCTGTCTAGGCTGCATTAAATAATCTAAATTATCTGGTCCCCAGTTGGCATCTACAGGATTTGATACACCAGCTACTGTTTCAGATTCACTATACTGCCATACTCTCCAACGTGTCCATCCACCCACATCTGGAGGGAATGGAGGGTTTGATGGGATTGCAGTATACATAGCTATCCATAAAGGCATTGATTTAAGAGGCTGAGTTCCTTGAGAAGTTCTAAAATTGTTATATAATTCTACAAAGAATACCCCTGTGTATAACATTAACCTTCTTCTAGTTCTTCTTTCAAATCTTTCTTTAAACCTAAGTACCCAATTAATTAATGCATCAGTATTCATCTTTGGCTCTATTGGTGTCTCAATATCTAATACAGGGAATAAGTCACCATAATTTCTTGTACCAAAGCCTTCCTGCAATATATTTATAAAATCATCACATTGGGAATCTGCTGTATTTAAATCGTAGGAAGGTACACCATAATGATATGCTCCAACAGGTATTCCATAATTTCTTGCCTGTCTTGCAAAATCAAGGAATTTTCTGTCAACCCTGAATCTGCCCGTAGCTGATCCTGAAGCTCTTAAATACAAAAAGTCCACTGTTCTTGCTAAAGTTGCAAAATTTACATCTTGTGTGTACTCATTAATATCTATTCCAAATCTGCTATTTGGATTTCTATTTTGCATTATTCCTCCAAGAAAATAATAATCTCTTTATTAATTTATTAAATAGAAGCCTAATTGTTACTAATATTTATCTTCAAATATTCTTAGCTTGACAAAAAAGTTAATATCATTATTTTCACATTCAGCCCAAATTTCTCCTTCATGCATTTCAACTATATTTTTGGCTATGGCTAAACCAAGTCCACTGCCCTTAACATTAGAATTTCTAGCTTCATCCATTCTATAAAATCTATCAAATATTTTACTTAATTTTTCCTTTGATATATTTTCACCCTTGTTACTAACCTTAATATAAACATGGTTTTCTTTCTCATAAGTTAATATTCTAATTTTACCCGGTTTAAAGGAATATTTAATTGCATTTGATAATAAGTTTTCAAAAACCCTCACCATCTTACTTGGATCTATATCTACTAAGCTATTTGTATCTCTAAAACTTGTTTCGATTTCTAAATTATTTTCTTCAAATACATAAACATACTCTTCTATTATTTGGGAAAGAAATTCAATTATATTTACTTTTCTTTTTTCTAAAGAAACAGCTCTATTACTAAGTTTTGTATATTCAAATAAATCTTCAATTAAATTTTTTAATTGAATGGATTTATTAAAAGCTATATTTAAATAATCCTTCATTATCTTTTCATTTTCATATTTTCCTTCTTTTATAAGCCCTATATATCCCATTATAGAAGTTAAGGGAGTTCTTAAATCATGGGAAACATTTGTTATTAATTCATTTTTTGTTCTTTCAGCCCGTCTCTCTGCTTCAATTCTTCTTTGGACTTCCTCTGCCATATTATTGATATTTTCAGCTAATTTTTTTATCTCATCCTTTCCCTTCTTCTCTATTCTATAAGATAAATCTCCGCTTGAAATTATCCTTAAGCCAGCTTCTATTTCTTCAATATATTTCATTTTTTTATTGGTTATTATAATAAAGATTGCTATGAATATTATTACTGACAAAAAAAGAGCTAAAAAAGAATTTGAATTTACATAGTGTTCATAAGTTATATAGGGAGTTGGAATTTCATAGTAGAATAGGTATAATCTATCTTCGCCTATTTTTAAAGGATATAAAAATACCTTTTCACTTGAGTAATCTTCCTGTTTATTTACTTTATTAATAACACTATAAATATCTATTTTATCTTGGACATCACCATTAACTTTAAATTTAATACTTCCATCTAAATCGGTAATATAAATTTTTGTATTTCCATTATTATATTCATTTAAAATAGAATAAATTTTATTTTTATCTTCAATACTCTTTATTTCATCACTAAATTCTCCATTTAATCTTTGGGACAAATATAAAGCATTCTGTCTGATTTCTTCTATATTGTATTCTATATTGCTAATGGTCTCATTTTTAGCCAGCATTCTATTGGCAAAACTATAAAATATACTAGATGTCAAAAAACAAATCCCAAAGACTACAACAAGTTCAAATCTTATGCTTTCTTCTATTTTAGAATATATTAATAAGATTATATTTTTTAATCTTACTCCAAAGGAGGAATAAAAAAACTTTCTGCTTATCTTTAAAAATAAGTTAAAAGGCCAGCTAAAAATACTTTTACCTTCCTTTGCTTTCTTTTTATTTATCAATTTTATAGCCTACCCCCCAAACAGTTTTTATAAACTTTGGATTTCTAGAATCATCTTCTATTTTTTCTCTGATTTTTCTTATATGAACCATTACGGTATTATCGGACTGCATAAATTCCTGTTTCCAAACGCTATTATATATATTTTCTATACTAAATACCTTACCTCTGTTTTTTCCCAATAGAACAAGAATATCAAACTCTGTTGGCGTTAATTTTATTTCTACTCCATCCTTAAATACTTCATGGGTTTCTAAATTGATAACAAGATCATCAATTTCTAAAATATCAAACTTATTTTCTTTATTATCAGAGTTTATTTGACTTTTATTAAATCTCTTATATCTTCTAAGCTGGGATTTAACTCTTGCTACAAGTTCTAGGGGATTGAAAGGCTTTGTTAAATAATCGTCTGCACCAGTATTTAAACCTAATATTTTATCAATATCTTGAGATTTTGCTGAAAGCATTATAATAGGCATTTCTCTTTCTTCTCTTATTTTTAAACAGGCCTCTATTCCATTTAGCTTTGGCATCATAATATCAAGAATAATTAAATCTACCTCATTTTTCTTAAGTATTTCTAAGGCTTCTTCTCCATCTTCTGCTTTTAAGGTATTATAACCTTCTCCCTTTAAATAAATATCTATAAGCTCTCTAATTTCCTTTTCATCATCAACAATCAAAATAACTTCTTCCTTCAAATTTAACACCTCAATTATACATAATAATTTTAATATACCATAAAATTATTAATATGTTATTATTCATTGTTTATTTTAGCCTCTAGACCTTAATATTAATAAATATAATTTCTTAAAAATACCTTAATATTAATAAAAAAAGAACTGCCAAAGACAGTCCTTGATATTTATGTTAAATAAATTATTCCTTTGATAACACTACTGTTCCATAATCAACAATTATTATTCTATAACCTGCTTTTAATGGAGCAATCTTAAATTTTTCAGACTTTGGTTCTAATCTTATTGACTGAACTGTTACATTATTTTCATCAACAATAATAAAAAAAACAACTTCATTTTCAGAAATATTTTGAACAAAATTTATCTCTTCTATAGGTATAGTAATATCAGTCATTCTATAAACTCCCTCAGTTAGCATCTGCGTAGGGCTTTGAGCCAATGAAATTGCTATATTAGATGATAAGAATACAGAAATAAATAAGCTTATAATAAATTTTTTCATTTAATTTACCTCCAAATTAATTAAATATTTCAAAATCTTTGTTATATTACATAATTTATTTATCTTGATAAAAAGGCTTCACCATCACCTAATATTACGAGCTTATAACTTGGCTCTAATTCTATTAAAGAAAATTTTCCAGAGCCTGGTCTCATAATAATTGATTCCATTACAGCCCTATTATGATCTAAAAGAGCAAAATAAACTGTATTCTGAGATGAAATATTCTGTATATATCTTACATCTCCTAATAAATTAAGTATATCTCCCACATTATATACTCCTTCTCCTAATACATTGCTTGTAATTTGCGGATTTTCCTGTGCTTGAACTATATTAAAATTTAAAAATAAAGAAATCATAAGAGCAGAAATTATTTTTTGCATTATAACAACCACCTTTCTAATTTATTATGCTATTATATTTTTTTTAATATACACAGATAACTAATAGAATAAATTATTTAAAAGCCCTTTTTAGCAAAAAAAATTACCCTTGTTTAGTAACAAGGGTAATTCTTTATTTCTTTAAAGATGTTTCTATTATTAAATCTATAAATTCTGAATAGCTTATTCCTCTTTCTCCAGCACTTTGCGGGAAAAGACTTGTTGAAGTCATTCCTGGTAAAGTATTTACTTCTAATACATAAGGAACTCCTTCTTCTGTTAGTATCATATCTATTCTTGCATATACTGAACATTTTAAAGCCTTATAGGTTTCTAAGGCCATCTTTTTTACTTCCTCATATATCTTTTCTTCTAATTGAATTGGATAATGCTGAGCACCATTTGCTGAATATTTTTGCTCATAATCATAAAAATCTGTATTTGATTTAATTGCAAGAATCGGGAATAATTCATTATTAAATACAGGACAAGTTATTTCATCCCCTTTAATAAATTCTTCAATTAAAACTTCAGTATCCCATTTAAGACCTTCTAATACAGCAGCCTCTATATCTTCTTTTTTATATATTTTAAAGGTTGCTACGCTAGAGCCACCATTAGTAGGCTTCACAAAAACAGGATATCCCATTTCTTCTATTGCATCATAATCTATTTCTTCTACTGAACGAACATTTATCCACTTTGCAGTTCTTATTCCTTTAGCTTTTAGTACAGTTTTAGTTAAATCCTTATCCATGCATAATGCACTGCTTAAAGGTCCACATCCTGAATATGGTATATCTAAAGTTTGTAATACTGACTGAACTGTTCCATCTTCTCCAAATTTTCCATGTAAGGCAAGCAGAGCAAAATCTAATCCTTTTACCTTTTCAATAAGATCTTCTTTTTTGTCTATAACAACAGGAACAACTTCATACTTCTCTTTATTTATATGCTCCATAATAGATTTTCCACTATTAAGGGATACTTCTCTCTCAGAAGATATTCCCCCCATTAATACTCCAACTTTCATTATAGTCCTCCACTGATCAAACTTATTTTTAATAATATATTATTAGCCAATTAAAAAATTACCTGCTCTTATTATATTTCTTAACTGATTAGTTTGAAAGTATCAGTTTATATAATTTAAAGCACACCAGATTTCAAAGATTTTAAACAATCTTTTGCAGTTCACTATAAAAAGTGCCTGGCACTTTTTACTTTTTAATGCTTTCTTTATAATATTTACAATATTGTGTAAGTCTACATTGTGAACACTTTGGTTTTCTTGCTATGCAGCAGTATCTCCCATGAAAAATAAGTAAATGATGAGTTAGGGACCATTCATCCTTTGGAAGTTCTTTTTGAAGCTGCATTTCTGTTTCTAAAACATTATCTGAATTTGCAAGACCTAATCTATTGGAAACTCTAAATACATGGGTATCAACTGCAATAGATGGAACACCAAAAGCATTAGATAAAACAACATTAGCTGTCTTCCTTCCTGCTCCAGCTAAAGAAGTTATTTCTTCCATTGTTCTTGGAACTTCTCCATTAAACTTCTCCTTTAACTGCTTACACATCATAATAATATTTTTTGCCTTATTTCTATAAAGACCTATTTGCTTTATTTTACTTTCAAGCTCTTCTACAGATAAGGTTAAAAAGGCATCTAAGTCAGGATATTCCTTAAATAAAGTTTCTGTTACTTCATTTACCTTCTTATCTGTTGTTTGAGCTGAAAGTATTGTTGCCACTAGTAATTGAAAAGGAGATTCATGGTTAAGTTCACATTTAGCATCCGGATATTCTTCTTTTAGAATTTCTAATATTTCTTTAGTTCTTTTCTTCATAAAATCACCTTATCTATAAACTCCTCTATATTCTTCTGGAAGCAAATTAGCAATTGACTTCATAATATAATTCATGCATCTTTCATCATATTCATGCTTATCTTCATCCTTATTCTTTGCAGGTAATGAGATAGGCTCACCAATTTTTATGTTTACATCTGCATAATTAAATTTTTCTCCTCCCATATCGCCATCTTTAGCTATAGGAAGTAGTTTTTCTGTTCCTGTCATTCCCATAGGAATTATCTCTGCCTTTGTAAGCCTTGCTATTAGAAGAATTCCCTTCTTTCCTTCAATCATTGCCCCAGTTCTGCTTCTAGTTCCTTCTGGGAAGATAACTAAGTTTTCTCCCCCTTTTACCAGCTTAACAATCTTGGTAATAGCTTCTTTATCTGCTGAATTTGGTTTAATATTGATGGTCTTTACCATCTTCACTCCAAGATTTGTTATAGGATCATTGCTTAGTTTTACTCCTGCTACAAAGGTTGGGTCATATTTTTCTCTTAAAAGTTTATTTAATACTAATCCATCTGAATTACTTAAATGGTTACATATAAATATTTTTGTTCCCTTTGCCTTATCTATGTTTTCAAAACCTTCAACTTTTATGTTAGCGTATTTTTTTAAATATCTATTTACAATAATTTCTGTGATTTTTAATATTAATGATTCTGGAAACATATTTACTACTTTAACAAATGTTGGTGATAACATACATATCCCCCTTTATAAATTTCCTATATGTAACAATTATATTTCATTATCTTTTAAAAGTCTATTTATATACTCATTTAAATACGGTGAGTCTGTCTTTATATTACTTATGTCTTTATCTCTGCTTAATCTTATTATAGCATTCCTTTTCAAGACATTTTTACCTCTCCAGCCACAGGAAGTCTTTAAAAAACTTTCCTTAAAGCCGCTGTTGCCTATAGCTGCTAATTCTTCAGTATTATCCTTATTCATAAAATCATAAGGATAGAATTCTTTTATAGGAGAATAGCTTATATTCTCATTATAAGGACAAGGCTTTTGACAGCTGTCACATCCAAATACCCTTCCATCCAATAACTTTATATGCTTATCTTCAAGTTCCTTTTTTTGAGTAAGATAGGAAAGACATATATTACTATTTTTTCTATAAGGATTAATTGCTTTGCTAGGACATTTTTTATAGCAATTTGTACATTCACCGCACTCTTCAAATCTTTCAATATCCTTAAAACTCCTTTTTTCATCACTTTCGATTTCTAAATCAGTAATTATTTCTCCTAAAAACACAAAGGAGCCATACTTTTTAGTAATTATTAAATTATTCTTTCCTATAAATCCAACTCCAGCTAAATATGCAATATATCTTTCAGGCAAAAAATTATTGTCAACAAAGGCTGCTGCTTTCCCACCGAGACTTTCTATATATTCACATATTTTACTTAAGTAACTTTTAACTACCTTATGATAATCCATTCCTCTTGTATATACAGAAAAACCATTATCATAATATTCCACATCATGAAGATAAGGGAAAGCTATAGAAATAATAGTCTTTCCCTCCTCCATATACAGAAATGGATTTATTCTTTTTTCAATGTCATCTTCTTCAAATTCATTTTGAAGTCCTTTAGCTTTTCTTTCTAGTAAGAAGTCCTTTAATTCAATAAATTTCCTACACTTTATAAAGCCCAAAGTATCAAGACCTAGTGAATTACAAAATTTTATTATATCTTCTTTTATCATATTAACCTCTATATAGACATATTGTTATATATTGTTTTAACTTTTCCATTTTCATCAATTACTTCGATTATTTCACTTTTGCTTCTAACTATATTTCTTCCCGCACATCCAACAACTGTTCCATTTTCAGGAACTTCCTTTAATACAACGGTATTTGCTCCAACCTTTGAACCCTTTCTTAAAATTATTGGCCCAAGAATTTTAGCTCCGGCTCCAATAATTACGTCATCCTCCACAGTTGGATGCCTTTTTCCCTTTTCCTTTCCAGTTCCTCCAAGAGTTACTCCATGATATATTGTTACATTATTTCCAATTTCAGAGGTTTCTCCAATTACAACCCCCATACCGTGATCTATAAATAGACCTCTTCCTATTTTAGCCCCTGGATGAATTTCTATACCTGTAAAAAATCTTGCTAACTGTGATATTAATCTTGCTAAAAAGAAACATTTATGCTCATGTAAAAAATGAGCAATTCTATAAGCTATAAGAGCATGAACAGATGGATATAATAAAAATACTTCAAGTTTATTTCTTGCTGCTGGGTCTACCTCAAGTATTCTGTTTAAATCATACATTAAATTTTTAAACATATCATTCCCCCTAATACATTATTTTAATGAAAAATTCCCATGGATATATATTTTTCTCCACCATCAGGTGCAATGACCAAAACTTTTTTTCCTTTTCCTAATTCTTTTGCTACTTTTAAAGCCATATAAATAGCAGCACCAGAAGAAATTCCAACTAATATTCCTTCTTTTTCTGCAAATATTTTTGTAAGCCTTAAGGCATCTTCATCCGATACTGTTCTAACCTCATCTACAACCTTAGCATCAAATATCTCTGGTATAAAACCTGAACCTAAACCTTGAATTTTATGAGCTCCTGCCCTGCCACCACTTAAGACTGGAGAATTTTCCGGCTCAACTGCAATAACTTTAAGACCTTTTATTTTTTCCTTGAGCTTTCTCCCTACCCCAGTAACCGTTCCTCCAGTTCCAACTCCAGCAATAAAAGCATCTATATCCTGTAACTCTGAATATATTTCCTCAGCTGTTGTTTCAAAATGCTTTTCTGGATTAGCTAAATTTTCAAATTGCTGCGGCATGAAATAACCATCTTTTTTAGCAAGCTCATTAGCCATTTTTATTGAGCCATTCATTCCTTGAGCACCATCCGTCAATATTAATTCTGCCCCATAAGCCTTAATTAAATCACGTCTTTCCTTACTCATGCTGTCTGGCATAACTATTACAACTTTATATCCTTTTAACTTTCCAATCATAGCAAGGGCAATTCCCATATTTCCGCTTGTTGGTTCCACTATTGTTGAGCCAGCTTTTAATAAACCTTCCTTTTCAGCTCTTTCTATCATACCTAAAGCAGCTCTATCTTTAACACTTCCACCAGGATTAAACTTTTCTAATTTAACATAAACTTCTGCAGAATCCTCTTCTACTAAATTATTCAATTTAAGTATAGGTGTGTTTCCTATTAACTCTAAAGCTCCATTATATATCATAACTTCCTCCTTATGAATTTTTACAGAAGATACTAAAAAACTTCATCCCTTTAAATATAGAGATGAAGTTAAATTTTCCTATCTCATCTTTTTCTTCCACATAGGGTACAATACCTCATCTATTAAATCAACGCTGTTTACTGTTCCTATCAGCTTATTTTCTTCATCGACAACTGGTATTGACAATAAATCATATTTAGCAATTTTTTCAATTGCCTCTTTAATATCAACATCGTACCTTATGGTATCAATATTTTCTTCCATTATATCTTTAACTTTTACATCATCCTTATTTAAAATTAAATCTCCTGGATTTATTGCACCTAAAACTCTTTCTTCTTCATCAGTTATATATATTCTATATAATTCATCATCTTCTACATCTTCTAACTCTCTTAGAATATCAATTATCTCTCCAACTGTTATATCTAAGTTAAATGAAATATAGTCTGTACTCATTATACTACCAACAGTTTCTTCTTTATAGCTCAAAAGTTCTTTAACTTCCTCTGCATCTTCCTTCTCTAAGTTAACAAGTATCTTTTCTCTTTCATCATCATTTAACTCATCCAGTACGTCTGCAATTTCGTCATTCGGCATATTTTCAAGAAGTTCAGCTGCCTTTGCTTCACTGAGTTCCTTAATAATTGTTCCCTTATATTCAGGTTCAATTTGTTCCAAGGTATCTGCAGCTAAGTCTTCATCTAAAGATTCAAAGATCTGCCTTCTTGAAATTGTATCTAGGTTTTCTAAAATATCTGCTAAATCTGCTGGGTGAAGAGTTGATAGCTTTTTATAAGGTACTGATATTTGAAGGTTATTTTTATTAACCATTTCTAAAGATTCAACATCATCCCACATTAAAACTCTATCATCATATTCTTTTCTTAAAAGCTTATATATAAATTTACCTAGTCTTTCACAATTTAATCTTCTAAATCTTGCCTGAGGACCGGTTTCCACTGCTATTACCCTATACTCTCCTGCAATTTCTGCAATTCTTAAATCATCAACTCTTACTACTCTTTTTCCATTAATATCAACTATTTTTTTATCAAGCAGGTGTTCTGATAAAAGATAAGAATATGTTCTAGGTAATATTTCCTTACTACCCCTTGTAACTATCTTTACCTTATTATCCTGTTGATAAAAGTTTATGCTGCGGAATTCATAGTGAAAAGTTGAGCCATCTCTTTTTACTTTATATCCAATTACTCTTGGATAACCTTCATCAGTAGTTACATAAATGTCCTTAAGTTCTCCTAATACTTCATCGAACTCATCGTACATTTTATTTCCTAAAATAGTAGTATATAGGAATACTGATAGTTTCTTCATATCTACTCCTCCTTCTTTTAGGGGAGCAGACTATTTTTCCAAGGTTAAATTATAATAAGGCTGCATCCCCTAAAATTTATTCAATTTTAACTTATCCAGCTGAGGGACACCCTCCATTTTAATTTCACCCCTTGAATTTATAAATATTTATCAGTTCTCTTCACTAATATATTATATTAAAGTGCTGTTAAAAGGCAACATTTTTCAAGAAAAAATATGCCCTGCCATTGGCAGGGCATATTAAAACATTAACTAAATGTATAGATTGCTCTAAACAAAATAAAAAGTATTAATCCTTCACTTATTATCGGATAAGGATATAAAATTATTCCACCTAAATTTAAAATATATTCAACTAAATATATTATTAATGCCATTAGCAAAAATCTAATGCCTGTCTTATTACTATAAGGTTTATCATAATTAATCAAAGTATAAATAAAGGCTGATGCAATAAGTATTAAATATATTAAATTAGGTACTATGCTGTCAGTAATAAGTATTATATAACCAAAGGATGAATCAACCTTTATGTTAAAAAAATAGTTGCTTATTATAAATAAATAAAGAGCAGCAAATATTGCAACAAATATATACATATGGCTAAACTTTATTTTTTCATTTCTTAAATAAATATATAATGAAACAATAATAGCTAAAGGAATACTAAAATAATTTACATAATGAAAATACTTCAAATAATACATAAACTGCTGCTTTTCTGTAAAAAAACTAATTAACAAGGCGCAATACTTAAGAATTAATGGCAGCAATAATATGTTGATATATATTTTTATTTTTTTAGGTGATAAAGTTAAATTATTTTTTCCTATATAAATAACAAAAATTAATAAAAATAACAAAAAGCATAAATAACTAAATTCTAACAACGACTACTCCCAATCTAAACTTGTTCTTAGTTATATTTATTAATACACTTTTCTATTTATTCTTCTTTTTCTTTCATACCTAAAACTTTTAAAGCTCTTTTTTTACATTTAATAGTTAATGGAAAATCTGGTCCCTTTTCTCCATCAATATCAGTTAAAATTCCTTCTTCACATTCAATATGAAGTTCATCTGTCTTGAAATAAATTACATTTTCTGATTCTAAATGTTCTCCCCTTAAAACTTTTACGAATAGAGGAATTAATTCCATTATATTAACTGCCTTAAAAATAATTACATCCAGCATTCCATCAGTAGCATCTGCCTTTGTTGCTAATTTAAAATTACCAGCTGTCTGACCATTAAATACGAGCATAAAATACATGTATCCTTCATAATTCATCTCTTTAGAATTTATTTTAATATAAAGTTTTCTAAAGTTAGGAAGCTCCTCTAATCCCTTTAAATAATAAGCAAGCTTACCTATTGTATTCTTCAAATTAATATCTGTCTTTTGTGATACATCTGTAAATAATCCTGTACTTGCTACATTAACAAAATACTTCTCATTTATGCAGCCTAAATCAACAGCAGTAACTTCTGAAGATAATATCTGCCTGCAGGCTGCCTCTATATTAGAAGGTATTCCCAAAAATTTACCAAAATCATTTGCTGTTCCTACTGGTAAAATTCCTATTGGAACTGAAACTCCTTCCTTTGCCATAGCATTAACAACATTGTCTATAGTTCCATCTCCACCTGCTATTAATATATAACTATAATTTACTTCCTTAAAATCTTTAAAGGCTTCTATAACATCAATTCCACTACCTATCCTAAAGGGTACAATAGTATATCCAGCTTCCTGATGAAGCTTTATTACTAGATCTAAATTATCTAGAATAGTAGTCTCTCCAGCATAAGGATTATATATAAACTTTACCTTTTTCACTTTTTTCCTCCTAATTTTCTAAAATTGTTAATGATTGATCTTTTCGATACATAAATTGATATATAATAGTATAATACCATATTTACCAAATAAATCAAATTAACAATAAATCAATTAATTATGAATTTTGCTTAAATTATTTTTTTATTACATTATTTTTTTATAAATTATATGTTATAATATTAATTTGATAATATGTTATTAAGAATTTTACTCTTAATAATTAAAAGCAGGAGTGATTTTATGAAAAAAAGTTTTATTCCTAATATTTTTACTTTTACAAATTTATCCTGTGGTATAATGTCTCTTATTTATACTTTTGATAGGAATTATATTTTTTCTTGTTTATTTATATTATTCGCAGGAATTATTGACAGATACGATGGAAGAATAGCTAGAAAATTGAATGTAACTAGTGAAATAGGTAAAGAGTTAGACTCCTTAGCTGACTTAGTTTCCTTTGGTGTTGCTCCATCGATACTTATGTTTATTATCTATAATTTTTCTGATTTAGGTCCTTTAGGCATTATCGGTTTTACATGCTTACTACTATTGCCTATTTGTGGTGCTTATAGATTGGCTAAATATAATATATCCAACTTTGATGGAGTTTATACTGGCGTTCCTATTACTATTGTAGGGTGCTTTATGGCATTATTTGTATTATGCACTGTAAATAAAAATATTTCTGAATGGATACCAACGATTCTTATTTTTATTGGATCCTACCTAATGGTCTCTAAATTTAAATTCAAAAAACTTTAGTAGTCCATAGCTATTAAAGTTATAATCTAGAAATATAGATAAAAATAATTTACAATAAAAAGACATGTCTTCAAATTTATTTTGGGACATGTCTTTCTATTGTATAAAAATATAATATAAGTTTTCAAGCTGCTGAAAATCACTAATCATTATTACCTTCTCTGTTAGTAAGGTTAAGCTCTTCATTAATTTCTGTTAATATTATTTGCTCACTAGTATTTTTCTCAATAAATTGCTTCCTAATTTTACAGTATTCTATATATGAATTACTACATTCACCTAAAGCACTTATCACTTCATCAATAACTTTTCCAAGGGCATTTGCCCTATCTATAGCTTCTTTTACCTTTGACTTTTTGGCTTCCGAAGTGTTATTTAGTTCATTTGCCCCTCCAATTAATAACCTATATGAATTTACCATACCTGTTAGTAAATTATTTAAATTATTAACCTCATTATAATTTTCTTTAATTAAATGCTTATATTTCAAGGCATCACCCCATTAGGATTAAATATAGTTATTTATATATATTGTCATTTTTCTTTGAATATACCTTGCCAGCCTTTCTATCCATAAAGTCTAAATTATAAGCTTTAATATTTTCCTTTATTTCATTGCCAATTCCAGCTATTACCTCATCAATTAGCCTTTCCATTCTTTCATATCCTTCTCTAGGGCAAGATATAAACTCTAAGCTTGATGAATATGCTCTTCTTAATTTACTTGTGAAATATTGAACTATATCCTCTAATTCAGAATCGCTAATTTCCCTGTCTGCACTTGCTATTAAATTACTATATTCTTCATATATCTCTTTAACCTTTCTTAAGTTAGAGTTAATAGCTGCTACATAATCAATTTGAGAAATAGTACAGCCTTCTTCTTCTAATTCTCTGATAATAGCTATTAAAGAATCTACATACTTAACTAAATAATACTGCAATCCCATATCTTCTACATTTATAATTTCTTCATGAATATTTTCTACTTGTGGTGCAATTTCAAAATATTTTACATCTTCTTCAAGATCACTTCTAAGACTAGACCTTGAATACCATTTTTCTTCCCTTTCCTCTTTTTCTTCTATGTTAGTTAAATTAGAATCCTCAAAGAAATCATTAACAAATACAATTGGCACAAAAAATTTTTCAGGTATTGAAATATACATATCCTTCTCCTTTATATAATTGATTTTACTAGTCTAATTCGTAATTTATCTATACTAATTTATGCGTAATTTATAAAAAAGTGCAAATACTTTCAATTAAGAGCTAGAAAGTAAAATAAAAAAAGAAGATTGTTTTCAATCTTCTTTTTATAGCAGCCTCAAGTTAATTAATAACTATATTTTTATTTTCATCACATATAATTTCAACTTCTCTATTTTCTTTAGTTTTCGTTATAAGACTTATTTTCCCTTCGAAAAGTCCTTGGATATATTTCATAGTTTCTTTAGCATAGGAAAGCTCCAGTTCTCTTCCATCAAAAACATGTTCCAATTTTAATTCATAACTTCCTTTATTATATTCTACTATTTTTATTAATGGAATAGCTGCCACTCCGCAGGTATTTGAAAGTTCATCTCTAATAGCCTGCCAGCCATTTTCATCAGCTACTTCTTCCACTACATATTCAAAGTTCTTTTTCCCATATTTAAACAAATTCAATTCTTGACATAATTCCTGGGTTAAATATCTTCTATAAAAGGAACTATCTCGCTCTAATTTTCTAACTTCAAATATTTTTTCCCTTCCATATCTTCTTTCTATATCTTCAAAAATTTTGAAGCCTATATAATAAGGGTTTAAAGAGCCTGTTGTTGGTGCAACAACATCATTATGACGCCTTATAAATTCCAAATATAATTCTGTATCTAAGTCAAGCTCCTTTAAAATATTGTAATGCCAATAGCTTGCCCATCCTTCATTCATAACCTTAGTTTCTATTTGAGGAATAAAATATTCCGTTTCTCTTTTTACTATTCTTAATATATTTTTTTCCCATTCCTCTAATTCACTATGCTTAATTAAAAATCCAATTAGATCTTCTGCTGAATCTTCTTCTTTAAGTCCAGCTACTCTTGGAATTTGATATCTTATAGAATGAGCAGCATCTATAACTCTTTCAACTTTTTCATATCCTATGTCAGGATCATCTATATAACTTCTTATAATATCTGCATCCAACTTAAACATTGAAATTACTTCTTTTGCCTTTGTTCCTTCTACAAATAATCTATTGTTTTTAAAAAAGTCATTGTGCCCATAAACATGAGCCATAGTCAATATCTGCATAAGCAGGGTATTTTCTCTCATAAGATATGCTAAGCATGGGTTTGAATTAATAACCATTTCATAAGGAAGTCCCGTTAAATTTAAAGAATAAAGGGTTTTATTTTTATCATAAGCCTTTCCATAACTCCAATGAGGATATTTTGAAGGCATACCAATATAGGCTTCATAACCAAGCATTTCATTATAATCAATTATTTCAAACTCTTGAGGGTAGAAATCTAGACCAAATTCTATTGCCTTATTTTCAATAAATTCATTCCATTTTATTAATTCATGAATATTATAGTCCATCTCTACTCCTCCTTTAATTCTTTAGATAACATAATTTTTATGCCTTCCCACAAATCCCTTTTTTCCTTTATCAATATTGGAATAAAATTTTTATCTTTAATTTCATTAGTAAATCTATAATACATGGTAGTAGAATAGGTTGAAGGTAAAAGCTCAGCATATCCAAACATATTGCTTATTTTACAAAGTTCCTTTAGGGCCTTAATAGCTCTTTCATTATCTTCACTCCAGTTATCTCCATCACTTCCATAGATAGTATAAATATTCCATTTTTCCTTTGGATACTTCTCCCCTATTAAGTCTAAAGCAGCATTTAAACCACTTGAAATATAAGTTCCACCAGATTCAGACTTATGGAAAAACTCGTATTCATTTACTACCTTTGCTATGGTAGTATGAGATATAAATTCAAAAGCAACATTATTATATTTTTTTCTTATAAATCTAGATAAGATGTAGAATAAGGATCTTGCTAAATATTTTTTGCTACTATCCATAGAACCTGAAACATCCATAATAAAGATCATTACAGCATTACTATCTTTCCTTGGCTTTTTCTTAACTTTATAATATCTAAGGTCTTCTTCTTTAAAAGGAAATCTCTCAATTTCAACCTCTAATCCTGCTTCTTTCAAGGCTCTTTTTTTCCCTTGCTTTCTAGCAATCTTAGATATTACAGTTTTTTTCTTAGCAAGCCTTGGTCTTATTCCATATCTTTGATATCCTCTTTTCTTACCTGTACTTTCTGTTAATATATCTGAGTACTTTTTTTTATCAAGGTTAGGGAGTTCTAAATCTTCTGTAATATATTCCATAAGCTCTTCTAAAGTAATTTCAGTTTCATATATGTCATCTCCCTTAGCTGTACCAGCACTGCTGCTTCCCTTTTTATTACCACTTTGCTTAGTATCAGAAAGTTTATCCCCCTTCTTTTCCTCTCCAGAACCAATAGCTACTCCCTTATTGTTTTTTCCATAAATAAATTGATATTCTTTAATTCCCCTAATAGGAATCTTAAATTTTTTATTCTTACTTTCAGCAATTATACTTTCTTCAGATAAAATTTCACTTAAATTTTCTTTAATTGATTTTTCAACAAGCTGTCTATGGCGCCTTCTATCAGCAATAGATCTATCATGCTGAATATTATTATCTAAACTATCTCTAAAAATCGCCATACTATCAATCCTTCCAAAGGTTGTTTGCAGCATATTTCAAGATTATTTCGCAGCAATGCGGACAATATCCTTTATTCTGCATTTCTTGAAGCATAGCATGATATTTATCATTTTGCTCTTTACTTCTTACTCTAGCCTTTGTTATTATCCTCGAAAGATCCTTAACAGAAGACAATAATTTCTTTTCTACTGCTTCTTTTAAAGGCTCATAGGAAGTGTATTCAATCTTTTCCCCATTTCTAATAAGATAAAACATATAGGATGTAACATCTGCCCTAAAGCCCTTTGCAGAGTTTTCAGAAATTCCTATTTGCTCTTCTATACTTCTCATAAAATCTTCATCAGGATTTAATTCTTCACCAGTAGTAGGATCTTTTACTTTACTCTTATTAATATAGGCTTCTGCATTATCTATATAATTATTAAACAAACTATCTGCTTGTTCTTTATAAGAGTGAATAAAGGCCTTTAAAATTTCTTTTTCTAAGATTTTATTATATTCCTTACGTATAGTATCTTGAATTAACTCTAGATATTTCTTTTTCTCTTCAACAGATGTATCCATTTCTTTAACTGATTTTGTAAGACTTTCTAACATATTAAGAGGATTTAGGCAGTTATATTCTGAAGTTGTAATTGCATTATCAATAGCTTTTATTATAAATCTTGTGCTTATTCCCTTCATTCCTTCATAGCTGCCAGCTTCTTCTCTTAACTCATTAATATCAATTCTCTTTGTTGTTCCTTTTTCAACTATTTCCTCACCATTATATATTCTAAGCTTCTTAATTGGATCCACTTTATTTGAAGGAGAAATTCTAGATAGTATAGCAAACATAGCTGCAACTTCCATAGTGTGAGGAGCTATATGAGCTTTAAATTTACTCTTATTTAATATCTTTTTATAAATCTTGACTTCTTCATCAAGTTCTAAGCAGTAAGGAACTTCAATTTTTACAATTCTATCTAATATAGCTTCATTGGTATGATCTGATTTAAACTTATTCCATTCTGCTTCATTAGAGTGAGCTATTATAAGTCCATCAAAGTAAAGCATAGCCCCTTTACCTGGAGAAGGTATTGATTTTTCTTGAGTAGCAGTAATTATAGTATGAAGATATTCTACATCATTCTTAAATACTTCTATAAATTCAACTAAGCCTCTATTTCCTACATTAAAAGCCCCATTTAAGGAGAAAATTCTTGGATCATCTTCTGGATATAAGTCCATTTTAGATATGTCTATTGAGCCTGTTAAAATTGAAGTATCTTGATTATTTGGATCTACTGGAGGAACAACGCCAATTCCTCTTCTCGATCTTATAGAAAACTCCTTAGTTTCAACTGGAAATCTCTCATATTCTCCATTATATTCATTTAACAGTCTATATCGGCAAATTGGACATAGATCTCCTTCAATTTCTACTCCTAAAATTTCCTCAAATTTAGATCTTAAATGTCTTGGTACTAAATGCAGTGGTTCTTCATGCATAGGACATCCCTTAAGAGCATACATAGGCTCAGATTCAACTAAGGCTTTTTTTAATGCTTCAACTATAGAGGACTTTCCAGCTCCAACTGGTCCAACTAAATATAATACCTGCCTAGCTTCTTCTCCCTTCATAGAAGCTGAATATAAATAATTTACTATCTTCATTAAAACTTTATCTATTCCAAAAAAATCATCTTTAAAAAAACCATATTTCTTTATTATTTCATTACCATGTATTCTTCTGATTCTTGAATTTTCCTCCGGCCTTAGTATTTCAACACCTTTACTTATAATCAAATCATAGATTCTTTTATGTGAAAGTTTTGCTATATCAGGGTTCTCCTTTACTTTTTCTAAATAATCTAAAAATGTTCCTTCAAATTTTTCCTTATTTCTACTTTCTCTATCGCTTTTGATAAATTCTTCAAAGTTCATTTACTCCCCCCCTTTAATAAAATATATTCCTATTGTTGTGAGATTTATTACATTAATATATTTTTAATCATTGAAAAAGTGTCTGTAATTATAATCAACAATTTAACAAGTAAGTTAAATTAATAACTTTTATCAATTAGTATCAATTATCATTTATTGTGATATAATATTAGTATATAGAAATAAACATAAGTTTTTATAAAATACATTAATAGAAAAATAAATAGTTATTTTATATAAAAATATTAATAAGGAGGATTATTATGAACGGAATTGCTTGTATGTTAAATAAGAAGTGCAGGGAAGAAAAGTCTAAAGAAATAGTTAAGAATATAAATTATGAACAAGAGTTTTACGAAGATATTTACGGAAAGAAAAATAGTAAGTAAAGCAAAAAAGCCTGTTTCCCCTTAATTAAGGTGAAACAGGTTTTTTTTATACTTATTCTATTATAAAGGGTTTATTTTGATTATCTATATGTTCTCCCCCTCCATGACTCATAACTCCTCCAAAAAGGGTATTAGAAGAAAATCTATATTTATAGTAATTAATATTATAAGATATATTCATTTTATTTGTATCAAAAACATCCTCATCAAAAGTTAATCCCTTTGATATTTCAAAAGCATATTTTCTTTCTTCATATGGAGCTAAATAAGGACTAAAGTCCTCATCACTTTTTCCACTATAATTTTCAAAAAATTTTCTTTCTTCCAAATCGTAACCTCTAAAATATAGTGAACTATTAGGCATTTTACATTCAAATTGCAAGAATATTTCATTAATAGAAGTATAATATTCAGTATTATTTTTTATACTAATTATAATTTTATATAAGTCTTCTTTTTCTTCAAAGTCTTTATATTCTATTGTAGGCCTAGCATTTTCAAATAGATAATCTGTTGATTGTACTAATAAAACTTTATCCTTTAAAATAACTTTAAAAGCTAAAACAATAAAAAAAACAGAAGTTAGAATTCCAAAACTAATTTTAATAAATTTCTTATTCATCCTAATAGCTCCCTTCTTAAATAATATCTTTATTTTTATAAACTCTTAAAGATAAATACATAGAGATTATAAAAATAATAGCAGAAAGGAAAGCTGTAATAATAAGATAAATATTTATTGAAATATTAGTAAAATCATAATTATTAAAACTAAAAACTCTATATAAAAGAGTTCCTAGCTTGTGAGAAATTTGCATCAATAAGCTTTCTTTACCATAATTAATTAAGTTGGTGATACTATCGTTTTTATATACTAGATATCCTATAAAAAAAGTTATAACTGGATATAATAATCTCAATTTACTATAACCTAATTTAAAAATAAGCGGCATTATTGCAGACATGCTTAGTAAGCTAGCGACTATATTTATCTGTATATCTTGAAGGACAATTTTTCTTACCCCAATAATCTTAAAGACATCAAAGATTAAATAATCTAATATTAATGATAAGAATAAGCTTATAATTACTAAAAGGTATTTAGAATATACTATATCCTCTTTTTTATTAGGAAGACTTAATATAAAAACTTCGCTCTTATTTAAGGCGTCATTATTAAAACTATTAGTTACAACTATATAAGTTAATACTATCGGTAAAATCATTGGAATTATATATGAAAAAACGTTAACAAATAATGCTATCAATAATAAGCCTAAAATCAAATACTTATATGATATTGACTTAAAAATAAGCCTTGCATCCTTTTTAATTAATTTAATCATTGCTCTTCCCCCTTTACATAGTAATATATAATCTCTTCTAAGCTTGGAATATAAGTTTTTTCATCTTCAATTCCTGCTTCATCTATAAACAAAGCTTCACAATAATATTTCTTTTCCTTTACCCATATAAATTTTTTATTGCTCCTTTCAATTTCTTCTCTACTAGCTCTAAAAATTCTATACTTATCCTTTATCTCTTCCATATCCTTTGAAAAAACAAGCTTTCCCTTATTTATAAAGGTTACATAATCAGCTATATCATATATATCTGAAGTTATATGAGTTGATATTATTACACTTTTATCACCAGAAACTATTTCTTCCTGAAGAATACTTAATAATTCTTTTCTAACTATTGGATCTAAACCTGCTGTAGGCTCATCTAATATTAAAAGCTTTGCATCATGAGATAAAGCATTTGCCATCATTATTTTCATTGCTTCTCCCTTCGATAAATTGCCAATATAGGCCTTAGGGTTAATATTAAACTTTTTTATATAATCATCAAAAACTTTTGAATTAAACCTTGAATAGGCTTCCCCCACAATTTTTTTTAAATCCTTAACCCTTAAATTAGGATAAAAATTTAAACTATCAAATACAAAGCCTATATTATCTTTTACATATATTTCATCTTCAGAAATATTCTTATCAAATAACTTTATTTCACCTTTGTCAGCCTTAATTAATCCAAGAAGCATTTTTATTAGTGTAGTTTTTCCTGATCCATTTGGCCCAATCAAAGCCATAATGTAACCTTTATCTAATTCAAAAGATATATCTTCGATTTTGAAATCCCCAATATTTTTATATAAATTCTCTAGCTTAATCATACTACTCCCCCTCATAAAGCAAATTTATCATATTAAAAATATCCTCTTTGCTAAGCTTTAATCCCCTTGATAATTCTAAAATTTCTTCCAACTTTTTTTCTATTTCTTTAAGTCTTTCTTCATAAATAAGTTCCTTATTAAAATATGAAACATAGCAGCCCTTTCCTCCAACTGTTTCAATAAAGCCCTCTCTTTCTAATTCCTCATAAGCTCTTTTTGTTGTTATTACACTTATATTTAAATCTCTAGCTAAGGCTCTAATTGATGGAAGTTTTTCATTAGGCTTTAGGTTACCAGATATTATTTCTTCTTTAATTCCATTAACTATCTGCTCATATATTGGAAGCTTTGAAGTATTACTAATAATTATTTTCATTCTAACCTCCTATTGTATCTACCGTATATTTATAGTATATACAGTATTAACAGCTTAAGTCAACATTTTTTTCCAAAAGCCTAATAATAAAAAGTAACATTTCTAAAGTGAAATACTTATAATATATATGAAATAAGATAATAGGGGTTTTTTATGTATTTCAGTAATTTTGATAATTTTTCACCTTATAGAACAGATGATTTTGATGTAAGACAACAACAGCCGCCATTTGGTAATATTCCTGGCCTTCCAATTTTCCCAGGCTTCCCTGGCAGTGGTCCTGGCTCTGGTCCTTCTCAGGGTGGAACTTCTCCAAGTACAGGCTTAAACATAGGTCCACCACCTAATATAACACCTAAAAAGAACGATCCTGGAGTTCAAAGCTTATCTGCAAGTTCTGGTCCTGCAGGAGGCCCTACTACTTTAGCAGTTAGTCCTGGATCAATTAGTTTCTGTTTATTTAAATTTACTTATATTTGGGAAAGAAGAGGAAGAAGCTATTGGGCATATATTTTAAATGTAGACAGAAGAACTGTTTCTGGTTTAAGATGGTTCCGTGGAAGATGGGGCTTCTGGGGAGTTGATTTAAGGCAAATAGATTCCTTCATATGCTATAGAGATAGCAGCACTTGTACAAATTGCAGCGATAATAGAAATTCCATAGAAGATAAATTTGAATTTAAAAAGGAATATAGCCAAAATGGTGAAAAAAATACTTATATTAGAGTTTTAACTTCTATTACTTTACCTGAGATAAAAGATGATTATACAATTGATTACTTAGGAGAAATTGATGGTGAAGAAATAACAGCAAGAGTTCCTTGTAAGAAAGCGAGAAATAATAAATACAGAATAGTTTTAAAACTATCCTATCCTGCAAAATTCCATAAGGACTTAATAAATGATCTGAACGAAGCTGCCTTGGATGCCTCTTATAAAGCTGAAGAAGCACTAAATTCTTTTAGAGATAGCGATGACTTCTATACACCACTAGATATTTTTGATTTTTCTACTCAAAACATTGATAAGGCATTAAATGCATTTTCTTCGGAATTCTACTCTAAAATAAGACCTTTGAGACTTTCTAAGGATACAGTAAAAGATATAGATTATTCTTTGGTTAAGGAGAAAGTTGTAGAAGACTGGCATGTAATATAGCTCTGCGAGCTATATTACAATTCAAAATGCATAATGCACAATGAAGGATGGCTTAGCGCTGCTAAACCATCTTTTTAATTAATTTTTAATTGTTAAATGTTAAATTTTAATTCTTATTATAGCCTATAGCCTTCTTCGGACAAACTGTAAGGCATTTTCCGCATTGAATGCAGTCTGGGTGGCTGAGTAAGTCTCCCTTGTATTCATAGGGTACTATTCCTAATGGACATTGCTTTTCGCATATCTTGCATGATATGCAGCTTGATGATACTTTTAATACTTTTTGGCTTTTTCTAAATTTTGATATAAAGGCAGCTATACTTCCCATAGGACAAAAATTGCACCAAGCTCTATGGTTATAAAAGAATGATAGGACTATTCCAATTATAGTTGTTATAACTATCATTCTATAAAATACCAGGCCTATTCCATAGAGATTACCCCAATTCTTAGAAATTCCCACTGCAAATATAGACATCATAACAATTATTACTAAAACTCTAAAAAAATTAGATTTTAAAAACTTAGGAACCTTTTTCTTCTTGCTAATTTTAGATAATACATTGTCATAAAAACTTCCCCTTGGACATATGTTTCCACACCAAAACCTACCCTTAAAAATAGAAACAACTATAGGTCCCAACATACAAATAATTGCTGCCAATGCAAATCTTAAATCAAATAGACTTAAGATAAGAAATGCAAATAATACAATGTAAGAATACCTTTTCCACAATTTTAATAATTTCCCCATTAATATAAGACCTCCGATTCCTGATTATTTTTCATCCATCGGTAGTTATTATATTAAAGGATTTACAGTTATTCTGTAACAATATCACAAAGGAGTTGTCAGGTTTCAGTTTTCAGTTGCCAGGTTTTCCACCCTAACTCCAATCTCCCTATTAGCCATCCTATAAGCCTCATTTATTCTTTCTTCATTTGTCATTTCATTACCAAGAAGGGCATCTATAGTAATTTGATTTCTGTCCGGAAAATATTTATCTAAAACTCTGTTATCTATATATTCTTGATTTTCAATTGTATAATCATCTAATATATGCTTTATATTAAAACCAAGTTTACTTAGTTCTCTTCCTACTAATATGCTTCTATGGCATCTTATTGGGTCTTGCATTGCCCCTAAAAGTACAATTTTATAACCTTTATTTATTCCATTTTTAAGCCTTTCCACTCCTCTTTTAAAGGCTTCCTCCTGAACTACCCTTTCAAAGTCTGAAAACCCCTCCTTATTATAAGATTCCTTATTAGGTCTTTTAGCAGCAAACTCCTCTGCCATATAAATATAAGTAAAACCTGCTTTAGTTAAGGAATACCTAATTGATTCTTTATCAAATTGAACATTATATTTAGAATAAGGTGTCCCTCTAATATCTACAACACAATTAATATCAAAGTATTTAAGCATATCTATAAGCCTTTCTAAAGAATAATTAGAATGTCCTATAGTATAAATATCCATCCTATCACCACCTTAATACAACTCCAAACTCCTAACTCCACACTCCAAACTCCTAACTCCAAACTGAATACAAACTCCCAACTCCACACTCCTAACTCCTAACTCCTAACTCCACACTCCAAACTCCTAACTCCTAACTGAACCTAAACTCCACACTCCTAACTCCAAACTGAAGTTATACTGCTAACTTTTAATTGAATAGTTCTAAAAGTTCTTCCTTGCTTATCTTATTTAATATATCTCCCTTTAAATTATCTTCTTCTATTATAGTATTTATTAATTCCCTCTTTTCATTTTGCAAGGCTAGAATTTTTTCTTCAATTGTATACTTAGAAATAAGCTTTATAACCTCTACTACATTTTTTTGTCCAAGCCTATGAGCCCTATCTGTTCCTGATCTTCTACAGCTGGATTCCACCAAGGATCAAAATGAACTACTACACTGGCTGAAGTTAAATTAAGTCCAACTCCTCCTGCTTTTAAGGAAATTAAGAAAACATCCACAGGGCCATTATTAAACTCCTCCACCAGCCTTAATCTATCCTTAGCACTGACAGCTCCATCTAAATATAAGTAATTATAGTCTTCCCTTGATAATCTATTAGATATTTTAGCCAAAACCTTTGTAAATTGAGAAAATATAATCATTTTCCTCTTTTGAGCTTTTAGCTCTTTAACTAAATCTATTACAGCTTCAATTTTAGGACTTTCTTCCTTATATTCTTCTATTAATAAGGATGGATCTAAACATAACTGTCTTAAATTTGTTAGATATGAGAATATAACAATCTTATTATCCTTATCTTCTTTAAGCTTTTGCTTGACTTCCTTCATATAGGAGTTATAAATTTGCTTCTGTTTTGGACTCATTGAAATATAATATTCTTTTTCTATTTTATCAGGAAGTTCCTCCAAAACCTCTTCCTTAACTCTTCTTAAAATAAAAGGAGATATTAGATTTTTTAAATCCTTTAAGTTTTCATCCTTTCCCCTTAAAAATTTAGCTTTAAACTTTTCTTCGTTATATAAATAGCCTGGCATAATAAAATCAAAAATGGACCAAAGCTCTAAAAGATTATTTTCGATTGGAGTACCGCTTAAGGCAAATTTACATGTTCCATTTAATTTCTTTACTATTTCTGTAGTTTTAGAGTCCTTATTTTTTATATTTTGAGCTTCATCAATAATAATAAAATCAAAGCTTTTATCTTTATAAAAGTCAAAATCATTTTTTAAAGTTCCATAGCTGGTTAAGAGGCAGTTATATTCCTTATATTCTTCCTTTAACTTATCTCTTTCATTTTTACTTCCATGAATTAGTCCAATTTTTAAAGAAGGAGCAAACTTAGTAAATTCATTTTTCCAATTATAAATTACTGCAGTTGGACAAATTACTAATGACTTTTTATTTTCAGAAGATAAAAGTAGTGCTATTGTTTGAATAGTCTTTCCTAAACCCATGTCATCTGCTAAAATTCCGCCTAAGGAAAGATCTTCTATCTGCTTAAGCCAATTATACCCCTTTACTTGATAATCCCTTAGCTTTGCTTTTAACTTTTTAGGTAACTCATATTCTTCCTTTTTATTTTTAAGCTTATCCATTAATTTATTTATTAGCTCTTCTCCCTTTATCAAAGGAAGCCTTCCTTCATTTATCCTTCGCCCTATATGTAATAATTGGAATTTATCCACATATATCTCATTTTTGTAAACAGTTTTAAAGTTATTAAGTTCACTTAAGCTGTGGAAAAATTCTACTACTTTTGGATCTTCTAAATCTAAAATTCTATTTTTCCTAGTCTTATAAAAACTTTCACCTCTATTTATGCTATTTATTATATCTCCTAACTCATCATAATCTATATCCTCTAGGCTGTATCTAAAAATATAATCTCCCTTTAGTTTTATAATCTCACTATATATATTTTCACTATTTAATAAATAATCTTCTTTTAAATTATTACTTATCTTTAAAAAAGCTATATTTTTAAGCTTATTTATTCCATACTTAAAAAGTTTATATTGAGCTTCATCATTTCCTATAAAAATATATTTTTCCCCCTCTTTTCTAAAGCTTAGACCTTCCAAAATTATTTCAACTTTCTCTTTTTCTTTATAATCTATTTTTTCATTGATTTTAGAAATTTCTAAGCTGCAATATATCTTTCCCTCTATTTTTTCAAAAACAATAATAGGTTTATTTACTGTTTTTATAAAACTAATCATATTTTCATCATAATTTATATTTTTAGATATCTTTTTTAGTATAAAAATTAATTTTTGTAAATTTTCCTTTGTATTGCTATAAACAAGCTTTCCCTTAGCTTCTAACTTATCATAGATTATATTATAATATTTTATCTGCTCCTGACTTGGAAGATATATATTCTTATCATAAAGCCATACTGTCCTTTCTTTATTTAAAGGAAGAAGCTGTTTTTTTTGACCAGATAATATAATTTTATTGTCCTTTGCCTTTAGGTTATGAACTAAGGGCATATCTTCTTTAATTATCTTTGAATTATAGTTCATATAATCATGAGTTAAAGATATAATTTTATTTTCCTCCACTAAAAATAGAAAGTCATAAAGTTCTTCTCCTTCTATTAAAAAGCTCCTACCATTAATAATCCTGCTTTTACCGCTTTTTTGCTTTCTTATTAAATATTCTAGAATTTTATTATCTTCTTCTGAAAAATCCAGTTTATTAAATGAATATAAAAAATTTAAAAGGGAATCAACAATTACAGCCCTATCTCTTCCCAACTTTAACTCTAAATAATATTTTATATTTCCATTTATCTTCTCTTCCTTTAATAAAATACCTAGTTTTTGCTTAGGGGCATCAGATAAGTTATTAGGTATTTTACTATTAGCCTTTGCTTTATCATTATTTTTTATTTTTACTAATGCATAAAACTTATAAATTGTTGCAACTATATGGGGACAAATATAATTTTTAAAATGAATACTATTTTCTTTATAATTGTCACAACTACAACTAGCAGCCTCTAGTTTTTTATTAATTAAATTATATTTTATATGGGTCCTTTGTTCATAATTGTTATCAAGCACTATTCCATACAAATGATATATATTATCTATTTTTTTATTTTCTATCTTTTTAATCTTTTTCTCTTTATATAAATTAAGGCCAATTTCCTTAGAGATTCTGGAACTTAAATTTAATATTAAATCAATTAAATTCATAATAACTCCTTTATCATTAAATTTTAGTATTTTAATTATACAATATTTTATTTAAAGAAAAAATTTTCTTCATGACAAGTTGACCTGACATAAATGAAAAAAATTGATATATTTTTTTGTAAAGTTAACTTTACAGGAGTGATTATTTTTGAAAAACAGACTAAAAAGTTTACGAGAAAAATTGGGATTAACCCAGGAAGAGTTAGGAAAACTTGTAGGCGTATCAAGGCAGACTATTAATGCTATTGAAACGGAAAAATATGAACCATCCATATGGCTGGCTTATGATATTTCAAAGGTATTTGATAGTACAATTGAAGAAATCTTTCTTTTTGAAGAAAGCCAGAGAAAATCAAGATCAGAGCAAAGCAGGGGTGTTGTATAATGGCATTAAGGCAAATCAGGTTAGTTGGAGATGAAATTTTAAGAAAGAAGTCTAAGGAAGTTAAAGTCGTTGATGATAAAATAAAGCAAATATTAGATGATATGGCAGAAACCATGTATAATACAGAAAATGGGGGTGGCCTAGCTGCACCACAGATAGGAATCCTAAATCGCTTGGTAGTAATTGATATGGGAGAAGGACTAATAAAATTAGTAAATCCAAAAATAATACAAAAAGAAGGTTCTCAAAAGGTTTTAGAAGGCTGCTTAAGTATTCCAAATAAAATCGGAAAATTAACAAGACCTGCTAAGGTAACAATACAAGCATTAAATGAAAATGGTGAAGAAATCATTTTAACAGGCACTGGAGAATTAGCAAAATGCTTCTGCCATGAAATAGAGCATCTAGATGGAATACTTTTTACTGATTTTGTAACTGAGTACTTATAAACTATTAATATATAATGCATAATTTAAGTGCTTATAAATCCACAAAAATAAAAAACTACTATCCAAGAGTTCTTGCTGTTAGAAAAAAGCAATAACTCTTGTATAGCAGTTTTTTTAACCTAATGCTCCTAATTTCTTTAGGCTCACCCTTAATAACTTTTTTTATCCGCGCTAAATTGCATTCGCTAGCTCAATTATTAAATAAATTATCAATTAGCGAATTTTTAATATAAAGTACTATTAATTTTTATATGTACTGATAATCTTAAAATCCTAATTAATATGTAAAGGAAACTTTATTATAAATTCCGTCAAGTCTTTATTACTTTTTACATTTATGTCTCCCCTATATTTATTAACTAATTCTTTTACTATGTACAATCCGAACCCATTCTCTTTATTTTTATTTTCTTTAGTAGAAAATCCTTGCTCAAAGATTTTTCCAATAATATTCTTATTAATTTCAGGTCCATTATTTTGTATGCTAATTACTATACTATTATAGTCATAAAAACTTTTTATCATTAATAGACCTTTTCCCTTTAGTGCTTCAATAGAGTTTTTTACTATATTAGATATAATTCTATGCATATCTAACTCATTTACCTTTATGTGTTCTAACTCCGCTCTTTCATCTATTAAAACATCTACATCCATCAAGTCAATTGAATTAACTATTTGAGCTAAAAGCGAATCCTCTCTGCTTAAAACCTTAACTTGTGTTGAAATATTATTACCTTCTATAACACTTTTAAATAGTTCTCCTAATTTTTCATAATTCTTCATTAGATATGCTCCATACAGATAAGAAATTTGAGAACCATAATCATGTTTAATCTTTTTCAGCTCATTAATTTTGTTTTCTAATTCAATATTTAACCTATGTATTTCCCTTGCTTTTTTATCAATATTCGCAAAATACCAAGTAGCAGCAACAATCAATATTCCTAAGAAAATAAATATGATTTCCTTGAAAACGGGATTATCTTTATCATTAGTTATTAGGGAAAAGGACATAAGAAAATCAAGTACTAATGTTCCCATTATTAAAGTAATTGTTCCTGAAACTCTTGATTTAAACATTAAATATACCTTATGAACAGCTGTCATATTTGTTAAATACAAATATGAAACTATAAATGAAGGTAGATACATAAATGTTATCATTACTATAAATTCATATTCCCTAGGAACACTAACAGCATCTGTAAAAAATGTCCACATAGTTATTCCTGAAACTGCCAATATTAAAATAATAACATAAACTATACTAAACGCAATAGTGGCAGTTAATTTGTCCTTATTATAAGGTATAATCACTAAAGCCAATCCTACAATATGCATTAGTATTATTGATAAACTATAGTTTCCCATTATAGAAGTAATTAATATAGTTACTAATGCTGAAATTATTGCCCACATAGCAACTTTTATTTTATTTATTTTGTATTTTTCTCCAATACAATAATTTATAGTTGCAAAAATCATGATGTATTGTAAAATTGTGTTAAAAACATCAAATAATCCCGTATACATATTCCAACTGCTCCTATCTTGTTTTCTTAATTGAATCTGGCATTTCTTCTACACCTATCCCACCTAGAGAAGCCGGTGCTACGTTAACTAGAACTGAGCCTAAGAATAATAGGAAAGCGCCTAATGATTTTTTCATTTAAATCACCTCCTTGATATTCTTGTATTTATTAAACATTAAAATAGCTTGTACAAAAATTGTCCAAACTATTATTTGAGAAAGCCAAGTAACTTTAAACATAATAATTGATAATACGACTAAGATTAAAGAATTTGTAATACCAATCTTTCTGTTTTTATTAATAAGCTCTTCCCTTGTAATAGGCATTTTTGAATTTATTATAGGTGCCTGATTATATATAGAAAATATGCTTATTATATTTAAAATAATAGAGCTTATTAAATTTAAATAATTATTTTTATATAAAACTATTATAAATGCTACAACTATAAAAGTAGCAATAAAACACTTTACTTGAGTATCTTCATGATATCCACCAATAAATGGTTTTGTAATTGACATAATAAAAATTATAAGTAAACTTTCTTTAAAGTATCCTAATATAGAAAATATTATTAGTATCAATAACATTTTTATTATTTCATATGTTATAACCTTTAAAGAATATATAGACTGCTCAATTTGATCTTTAGTAAAATTATTATATTCTCCTATATTTTCTACGAACTTACATAATAATTTTTCTATCATTTTATATACCCTTTACCATAATTTTTATATTACATATTATATAATAAATTTGAATAATTTTCTACATTTTTGATATGATATTTTTCATTTTTTGTAAATTATTAAATTTTTGGTAGAAAATAAGAATTTTACAGAATTTTCAAGCTGTAAAATCCTTACTTTTTGATAATTTAATTATAATCACTATTAAACTTCCAAAAATTAACTATTAATAATTTTTAAAAGTTCTTCTCCATAACTCTCTAATTTTTTTGCTCCCATACCTCGAATATTTAATAATTCTTCATTATTTCTTGGAAGCCTATTAGCTAGTTCTATTAGAGTAGAATCTGAAAATATTATGTATGGTTTTATCCTTAAAGAATTTGCCTTTTCTTTCCTCCACACTCTTAATTTATTGAACAACTCCCTATTTTCTATTTTTTCTTCTACATCATTACTTAGTTTGCATATTACTTTTTCCTGAGATTTTAAAACTCTTATTGATTTATTATTTAATTTAAGCATAGAATAAGTACCCTCTTTTAAGTTTACATATCCTAGTTCTAATAAGGTCTTTATTAAATCTCTTATAAACTTGCTGCTATAATCTCTCATTATTCCATAAGTAGAAAGCTTATTTAAATTATTTTGAATTATTTTAGGACCAGTAAAGCCTCTTAATATATCAACTAAAACAGATATTCCATACTGCTCTTTGCTTCTATAGACGCAGGATAATATCATTTGGGCTTCTATCGTATAATCCCTTAACTCCTCATTTTTTAGACAATTGCTACAGCTATTGCAATAATCTCTAGCCTTTTCCTCTCCAAAGTAATTCAAAATGAAATGCCTTAAACATTTGTCACTCTCACAAAAATCAATCATACTTTGAAGCTTTTTTATTTCAATTTCTTTTCTTTCATTACCTACAGTTGTATATATTAAATATTCCAAGGTTCTTATATCGCTTCTATTATATAAAAGATGGCATTCTGTCTTTTCACCATCCCTGCCTCCTCTTCCTATTTCCTGGTAATAGCTTTCTATATTCTTAGGCATAGTAAAATGAACTATAAATCTTACATTTGATTTATCTATTCCCATTCCAAAAGCATTAGTTGCAATCATAACATTTTTATTATCATTTAGAAATTCCTCTTGATAGTAGTTCTTTTCTTCATCCTTCAAGCCTCCATGATATTTAGCAACAGAATAATTTCTTTCTTTCAAATAATTATATAATTCATCTACTTCCTTTCTAGTAACACAATAAATTATCCCTGCTTCTTCTTCTTTCTCTCTTATTATATCTTTTACAAACTCAAGCTTATCATCTTCTTTATGAATGGCAATTTCTAAATTCTCTCTATCAAAACTTCCTATGTATGTATATGGATTAATTAATTCCAAAAGATTATATATGTCCTTTCTTACTTCTTCAGTTGCTGTTGCTGTAAAGGCTGTAACTATTGGCCTTATATTTAAACTTTTTATAAAGGGAGCTATTGCCCTATAACTTTTTCTAAAATCATGTCCCCACATAGAAACGCAGTGAGCCTCATCAACAGCAATTTGACTTATCCAAAGCTTTCTTAGCATTTTATTAAAATATTCACTCTCTAATCTTTCAGGTGCAATATATAAAATCTTAACTTCTCCATTGTAACATCTTTTTAATATTTCCTTTATTTCAGCTAAATTCTGGGTACTATTTATAAACTCTGCGCTTATTCCCATATCTCTTATGGAATCTACCTGATCCTTCATTAAAGATATTAAAGGAGAAATAACCAAAGTTATTCCATTTAAAATTAAGGCAGGAATTTGATAGCATACTGATTTTCCACCGCCAGTGGGCATAATACAAAAGGCATCACGTCCTCTTAAAATATTAGAAATTACTTCATACTGTCCTTCTCTAAAAGATCTGTAACCAAAATATTTTTCTAGTAATTCTAATGGCTTATTCATTAATGCACCTCCTTTATTTAAAAGTTCTCCACATTTTTTATCCTTAAAACATTTATTTATAATTTTACTATAGAAAAAGGGTGTATTCAAAAATATTTTTAAATACACCCTTTAATTTATATTACTAAATTATTCTTAACGTTTACAAAAATAACATAACTAACTATTTAATTTATCTATGATTTTCTGATTCTCTTCTTTTGTTAATTTTAACTTATCAGTTATACTTGTTAGCCTATCAAATAATTCTCCTTCTTCTATAATTCCTCTTATATAATTTGTTATTGTGTTATTTATTTCTAATATAATCTGAAGAGCTTCTATTCTATCTTCTTCCTTAATTGTATTATCTTTTACAAGCCTAAATAATATATAGCCATAAACTGAGCATAATTCCACGTAATCTTTAATTTCTCCTGAAGTAATTTTATTTATCTTATATTCTATCTCAATAGGTGAAAGGAGTTTATAAACATCATTATTAATATTAAAATGTATTGCTGCATTTATAAACTCATCTTTTAATTCATCTGTTACTTTTTCTTCAATATAATTTTCAACTAGTTTGTATATTATAACGTCCATTTCATTACTCCCCCTAAATTTTCCTTACTTATAATTTATCATATATTCTTATAATTTTAAATTCTATTATTTGAATTTACAAAAAAATTTTAATATATTATGTTTAATTAAAAATATAAAAACCTATATGAAGACTTTTAAGTCTGCAATATAGGTTTTCTTTATCTTTGCTATATAAATTCATCTCACAAACAAATAACTAATCTTGGAATATTTATTTATATTTTCTGCATCAATATTTTCTATTTCATTTAATAGATTTTCTGTAAATATTTTATCCTCTTCTTTTTCTTCTAAAATTTTTTTAGCTGCAGTTATTGTCATAATAGCCACTAAAACTCCCTTAATCCTTTGTTCCTTTTGTTCTGATGATGAGATACCAACTGCTATTAAACCAGATAATATTAATCCCCTTGATTTTAGCCCGTCTATTTGATTTTCTATAAAGAATTCACTAAATCCATCTGTTGTATAATAATCTTCTGCCTCTGCCACCAATACTAAATTATATTTTCTAGAAAAACTTCTAAGTTGAAGCCTTAGCTTTAAATTATCTTTTATTCTTATTTCATTATTAATTAAATTACTTATTTCCCATTCTAATAGAGAAATAAATTCTTCTAGTGTTCCCTTTACCACATTAATATTGTATCTTCCTATAAACTCTAGTACTGTCTCTTTTTTAAAAAATGACAAATTCACCTCATTAATATCTAATACTATAGGTATTCCCCTGAAAAATGCAATTCTTATAGCTCTTTCTATTTCATTAACATTTTGCTCTGTTAGAATATCCATATTAATTAATAAGCAATCTGCATCATAAGTTAATTTTTCAATATCTTCTATAGAATTAGATATTAAAGGAATTCCGCAATAGCTTAAAATCCCTTTAAGTAAATCCTTTACATTTATTGAATTTGAGATACAGTGTATAAGAGGGCTTTTTCTTCTTTGTAATTCCAAACTCTCCTTAATGAATCTTTTGCCAATATTCATTTATAATAACATCCTCTCTTACATCCTGAAACAGTTTGTATATCTTATTCTCCATTATTTTTTCTGTTCCACATTTTTCTTATATATTTTATATATTATTTATATAGGAAAAATGACATAGGATAATTGAAAAGAATTAAATAAAAAACTTTAATTCTTCTATAATTTAAATTAGAATTTATATATAAATAAAAAACAAAGGAGTTAAATTATGAACTGGATAGATAATATAAAAAATTACATTCCCTATAATGAACAAGAAGCAACAGATAAAGAGACTATACTTTGTGCAATAAATAGTTTTGATAATCTATTAACTAGAGAAAATCCCCTTGCTCACTTTAGCAGCTCTGGCTACATAGTGAATAAAGATAAAACTAAGGTGCTTATGATTTATCATAATATATACAACTCTTGGTCTTGGACTGGTGGCCATACTGATGGAGATGAGAACTTTCTTCATGTTGCAATAAAAGAGGCAAAAGAAGAAACAGGAATACAGCATATTAGACCTGTATCTGAAAATATCTTTTCTTTAGATGTTCTGCCTGTTCCTCCTCATGTAAAAAGAGGAAAATTTGTTTCATCTCACCTTCATTTATCAGTAGCATATCTTTTAGAAGCCGATGAAAATGATGAACTAACAATAAAGGAAGATGAAAATAGCGGAGTTAAGTGGATTCCGATGGATGAGGTTAAGGTTTACTCAACAGAGCCGGATATGATAAAGCTTTACGAAAAATTTCATGAGAAGATTGCGAATATGATGGAACTCAAAAAATAAATTGGATCTACTCCATAAGTAAAAATACTATAATATTTATATCAAAGAAAATTCCTTTTCATTGTTTTACAATACATTCAACTTAAGGTTTTATTTGCATAAAAAATATTTTCCGTTATGTTAAGTAAAAGGGGAGATTATACTAATGAAATATTTTGTTTATTTATATTGTATATATGTTTTATTAATCAGTTTTAAGAATATATTTTTTAATAAAAAATCAGCTAAAAGAAAAAAAATAATATATTTTCTTAATATACCTGTATTTTCTATTGCTTTAATCTTGAATTACTATTCTGTTATAAGTTATAGTCCCTTATATATTACTTTTCTTATCTTGTGTATACCTTTATTAATAATTTCTCTGATAGATAACTTTAAGGAATAATAAATAAAGATTGCGAAACAATCTTTATTAGTGTGCAGTGTACAATTTACAGTGTACAGTTGAGGAAATAATTCAGCTTAAGCTGAATTATAAGAAATATAATTTTAGAAACTACGCAGTAGTTTCTTCCTTAACTGCTAACTGCACATTATAAACTGTAAACTAAAAGATTGCTTCACAATCTTTTATAAAACCTCTCTTCTTATACATTTCAAAGGCAATAAAATTCTTTTAATTCCTCTACGCTTCTATAAGTTGCGTGAGGCATATCTGAAAAGCAGCCTTCATTCTAAATTAATTAAAATCTTTTTTATTATAAATTATGCTAGCAGCTAACACTGAAATTATAATTATACCAAGTCCAATTGCAACATCTTTCATCTCAAAACCATCTTTCAATATATTAGAAGGAATAAACCAGTCAAAAGGCGATAAATATAACATAAAGTCAAACTCTTCTTTTAGTTTTCCCATTATTCCTAATATATAGGTTCCAAAAAAGCTTGCAACTCCAATACTAGTGGCTGCTTTTCCCTTTTTAAGAGCTGTTGAAATTACAATTCCTACTGCCATAAATATATATCCTAAAAGGGCCATTCCAATAAACATTCCTTTGATATCCATGACAAGTGTCATTGTTTCAAGATCTTCCGGTTTTACTGCTAAGGATATAAGGACAGTTACTAATCCAACAAGAATACTAAATGCGAAGAAAGTTACAGCAATTGATAGTATTTTGCTCCATAAAATTTTGCTTCTTGATACAGGCTTAGAATATAAAAATTCTATAGTCCCTTCACTTTCCTCTTGAATAATTGAATTTACTCCTAATGTAACTCCATAAATTCCAAAAGCCATTGCTATATATTGAAAGGTATATCCCATATAATCATTTATCTTACTAAAATCTGTGATGCTTGAAAAATTAAATATTTCCAATAATGCTGGTGGTAATGCTTCCAGCTTGCTTCCTACTAATTCTTGCATCCCCATATCCTTCATGCTTGGGAATAGGGCCATAAATACTACTATAGTTGCACAAGTTCCTAGGCTCCAATATATTAATGACTTTAGATTTCTTTTAAATTCGAACTTAAAAATATTCATTTATTTCCCCTCCCCTTGGTAATAATGCATAAAGGCATCTTCTAATTTAACTTCTTCAATTAAAAGTTTTTCTAAATTATATTTTGAGAGTAAAGCTATTAGCTCATTTATATTTCCCTTATAAATAAACTCTATTCCTTTATCTATAACTTTTACTTCTTCAGCTAGCTTTTCTATTTCCTTTATATCTATATTATCTGCTTTTAATCTTACTCTTTGTCCTAAATTCCTATTAACATTTTTTAAATCTAAAATATCTACAATTTCCCCATCCTTTATTACAGCAACCCTATCGCAGAACTTCTCTACTTCAGATAAATTGTGAGAAGATAAAAATATAGTTTTCCCCTTAGCTTTTTCTTTTAATAATATATTAAAAAGTTTTTGTTGAATTAATGGATCTAATCCATTTGTAGGCTCATCTAAAATAACAACCTTAGGATTATTAATAAGAGCCTGTACTATAGCCACTTTCTTTTTATTTCCTAAACTTAATTCACTCATTTTTTTATCTAATTCTACTTCCAACTCATCACAAAGCTCCCTGATATATTCCCTATCATAATTATTAAAAAATGATGCAGCATATTTTAATATATCACTTACCTTAAATTCTGAATAATATCTTACTTCACTTGGAACAAAGCTTGTATATTCTTTAATTTCCTTACTTTCCCCTACTATATCTTTTCCTAAGATTTCTGCTGAACCTGAAGTTGGGAAAAGAAAATTTAATAAAGTTTTTATTGTTGTTGATTTTCCAGCCCCATTGGGTCCAATAAAACCATATATTTCTCCCTGATTTATTTCTAAATTTATATTACTTATGCCTCTATTTTTTCCATAATTTTTAGTTAAATTCTTTATCTTTATAGCCTTCATAATCTCCCCCCTAAATTTTTTCTTTATATCTTAATAATTTATCATTAAATCTTTCACCAGTAATCTTTTTATAAAAATAAAAATTTAAAGTTATTCCTATAAAATAAACTGTATATATTATTATAAAAATACTGAAATGAATTCCCCACAATTCTACCCAATTAAAATATTCTATAAAAAAAATTAATATTATTAGCTGAATTATAAAATGTGCTGCTATTTTAACTTTTATAGATATATTAGGTAATAATTTTTCATTATATAAAAATATCTGAATAGCACCTATTATAACTGCTAAAAGTAAAAATTCCCAAAGCATCTCTAGAGGCATTATATTATTTCCTGTTATAAGACTTACAACTCCATAAGTAAAGATTATACTAACAAAATATATTGCCATTAGCCCTTTTATTTCATAACCTATATTAAAAAAATTTTTCATAAATCTCCCTCCCTAATAATCTAACTTCGCCTTAAGTATTGGTACATATTGCCTTGATACTATAAGCTTTTCCTTATTTTCTAGTAAAACCTCTATTTTTCCTCCAATTATAGGATTTATAACAACAATTTTGGCTATATTTATTATTGTAGATTTTGATGCCCTAAAAAAATGACGAGAGGAATATTTTTCTTCTATCTCATAAAGCCTGAGATTAGTTTCAAAAACATCATCCTTTATATATATATAAGTTCTTTTATCTACAGATTCAAAATAAAGAATAGAATTTAATTTTATAACATATACACGCCCATTTTTAGTTCCTGTAATAACATTGTCCTCTTCCTTTAATTTGTTTATTAACTTTAATACAGTATCATCAATATTTTTACAGTTTATTATTATCTCAATTTCCTTATTATTTTCGTTTTCATTAATTATTACTTTCATAATAACTCCTTCCTTCTTTATACTTTTATCATATCCTTTAATAAAAATATTTCAACAAAATTTAACCAAAACAGTTAGGAGTTAAAAGTTAGTAGTGTGGAATGATGAATAGTTTGGAGTGTGGAGTTAGTAGTGTGGAGTTATTTGGGGTGTACAAGTTCCCTAACTACTAACTACTAACTCCACACTCCTAACTACTAACTCCTAACTATATTAAATGTATTAAAAATATTTATTTATCCATACTAAGTTATATTAAAACTTTTATAGGAGGTTTATATGAACAGTAAATATGAGGATATTTTTAATAGATTAATTAAAGCTTATTATGAAGATAGATTTGAGGAAACTGTTAATGATATAATAATTAACCATGAAATTTCTCCCCAAGAAACTTTTAAAATAGTATGTACTCTTTGCGGAGTTTCTTTAGATTTTGATAATAATTACCTCTACAAATTAAAAAATGCCATTACAAATTATGAAGTCAATAGACGTTTTATAGAAAAACTTGATAGCTGTAATATTAAATGTAAAGCAAGTGAAGATGTAAAGACTAGCTGTCAATTAGCCTGCCCTTTTGATGCAATCTTATATGATAAGGATAATAACTCTACATATATTGACTATGATTTATGCCTTGGCTGTGGAAACTGCATTGAACATTGTAAAGACGGTAAAATAATGGATGTTGTAGAATTTTTACCTGTCCTAGATTTAATAAAAAATAATAAAAAAGTAATAGCTGCAGTTGCTCCAGCTATTGCAGGTCAATTTGGAGAAAAGGTTACTTTAGACATGTTAAGAGAAGCTTTTATAAAAATTGGCTTTACTGATATGATAGAAGTAGCCTTTACAGCAGATATGCTGACTATTAATGAAGCTGTACAGTTTAATAGATTAGTTAAGGAACCTGATGACTTAATGATAACCTCCTGCTGCTGTCCAATGTGGGTTGGAATGTTAAAAAAGGTTTATAATGACCTAGTTCATAACTTATCTCCTTCAGTATCTCCTATGATTGCTGCAGGCAGGGTTATTAAGAAACTAGATCCTGAAGCAAAGGTAGTCTTTATTGGTCCATGTATAGCTAAAAAAGCAGAAGCCAAGGAAGCAGATATTGGAGATGCAATAGATTATGTTTTAACCTTCCAGGAACTTGATCAAGTATTTAAGGCCTTTGATTTAAATTTAGAAAGCCTAAAAGGCATTCCATCAAGGGATTATGCATCAAGAGGTGGAAGGCTATATGCAAGAAGCGGTGGAGTTTCTTTAGCTGTTTACCAAGCCATCCAGGAACTTTATCCAGAAAAGGCAAAATTCTTTAAGGCTATAAAGGCTGAAGGAGTAAAAGAATGCAAGGAAGTCCTAAAAAACGCCTTAGCTTCAGATATAGATGCTAACTTCATTGAGGGCATGGGCTGCGTTGGTGGATGTGTTGGAGGACCTAAAGCCATAATAAGCAAGGAAGAAGGTAGAAGATTTGTTGATGATTACGCCTTTAATTCTCCTATAAAGGTTTCTACCCATAGTGTAACCTTTAATGAAGTATTAAAAAGATTAAATATTAACTCCTTAGAAGACTTTAAAAATGAAGAAAAAACAGCAATATTTCATAGAGAATTTTAGAAAAATCAAAATTCAAGCTGAACTAAAAAAAATATGTACTAAAATACTGGTGCATAGTTTTTTCACTTTTAATAAAATAATGATACTCAAACAAAAAAGCTTGAAGAAAAAAGTAACTTTAATCTCCGAGAAGCTGCTGAATATTTAAATATCTCAGTAACAGGACCTAATTAATACTGTATATAGTAAAAATACTGAGGAATATATCTTTAATAGAGAAGCTCTAGATAAATGGGTTCTCAAGAATCAGGCTTTAACATGTAGAGTTATATTGAAATAGCTATTATGCTAGGAGTTTTGCTTAATCTCACTACTTTCAAATAAAACAATAACTCTAAAGCATAATAGCTAAATTTTGCATAAAACTTGTAATATAAACCTAAAATTTATTTTAAAAAACTAATTGCTAACTTTTATTAAAATTTTCCTTTTTATACTTATTTAGATTTAACAAGTCTTCCTTTCTGTATAAATGATAAGCTGGGTACATGGTATCTACATAAAGCTGAATTCCTAATACTGCTGCCCTTACACAAAAATGCCTGTCTTCTCCCCAGAAGGACAAATTATATATTGGATTAAAATTTACACCCTTTTCAAGAGCACTTCTTGATATTAATGTACAAGCTCCTAAACCGCCTACTTCATAAGTTCCAGGGATTCTTAATTTAGATAAAAATTCACTCATTCTAAGATTAGCTTCCTCATTAGTAATATATTCCCCCGGCTCAATATTATATAAGGTATAAGTATCTTTTAACCAAACTTGAGGATATTCTTCTGAACTAGGATTCCATTTAGTCCAAAATATATTCGATACTATTTCCTTATCTAAAGAAAGTAGCCTTTTTATTGTTTTAGGATTTAATACTATGTCTGAATCAATAAGAAATAAATAATCAAAGTTTTCCTCTAAAGCTTTGTGAATAATCTCATTTTTAAAATTAGTAACCTTTTCTATTAATTTATTAGTCCATCTATGAGTTATCTCATCACAAACATATAAAGATTTACTATCACTATTTATAAGGATAACATTATTAATTTCTTCCTTAAAGTTATTTAATAGATCACTTGATTCCTTGTTTAAATTATCATCTATAAAATAATAACTTACCTCTATATCACTTAAGTCTAATTTCCTTAAAGAAAATAGAAACTCCTTCAATATCTCAGGCTTTTGATTAATGGGGCTTCCTATTAAAAGCTTAATCATATATTCCTCCTTATTACATTTTATAAATTATATTCAATTTAATTTAAGATATGCATATTTTCTAGTTTTGTTATTTTATTAAGGATTAGCATATTTTCTTTTTTTTCATATGCTATACTAAGCCCAACTTTATGGAGGTAATTTTCTTTGACAACTATAAGTGCTTGTATCATTGCTAAAAATGAAGAAAAAAACCTATTGAGGTGCCTTAAAAGTATAACTAATCTTGCTGATGAAATAATACTACTTGATACCGGTTCTAATGATAATACAATAAATATTGCAAAAAAATTTAATGCTAATATAATTGAATTTCCTTGGAATAATAATTTTAGCGATGCCCGAAATAAGGCCTTAGAACATGCAACTAAAGAATGGATATTAATAATCGACTGTGATGAGGCATTAGATATATCCCAAATAACAGATATTAAAAATACTTTAAGCCAAGCTTCCAATTTAGGATTTTCTTTAAAACTTGTAAATATAATAAATAATTCACCAATAGAAGGTGAATATATATTTAGAATTTTTAAAAACTACTCTGGCTTTTATTTTAAGGGAAAAATAAATGAAATCATATTAAATTCTTCTTTAAAATCAGACTTTAAAGATAATATTAAAAAGTTAGATTATAAATTATATAATTATGGTTTTGATTTAGATAAAAAAGATTTAAACAAAAGGTGTTATAGAAATTTATCTATTTATTCAGAATATAAAAATTCTGAAACAAATTATATAAATTATTTCAATATTGGAAATGAATATTTTTTATTAGGCAATTATTCTAAAGCAGTAACTAACTATTCCAAAGCCCTTTACTCCTGTGATGATATTTATATTTCCAGCTATATTACTTATGTAATTATAAAAACTTACTATCATGCTCAAAAATATAATCTTGGAATTTCTGTTGGTGAAGGCCTATCTTTAAAATACAATAAGATTAGGGAAATATATTATATTATTTCTTTATGCTATTTAGAGCTTAATGATATAGAAGCTTATAGGGAAAACTTTAAAAAATATTTAGCTTCTAGGGAAAATTCCCATAAATATTGTTTTGATTTAATTTTCCTTGAAAATAAAAGAATAATTCCTGAGATGTTTGGCTTTAGGATAAATAATTTGGTTATATAAAAAAAATAAAACATATCATTCTTTGACATGTTTTATTTTTTTTTATTTAATATTTTTTCTATTAAATCTAGCCTGCTTTTACCTAAAATTTGCTTAGTTTTTTTAGCAACCTCATCATTTTTATAAAACTTATCCCTATTTCCTTCTATTACTTTTACTATATTTGTTTCTAATTTTTCGTCCTCAATGTTTCCTTCAAAATAATAATCTATATATTCCCTTAATGCATAACTAAGATCTTCCTGATTTTTATAATACAATCTTAGCTCAGATTTATCCATACCTATCCCACCTTACATAATTCATAAATATATTTTATATCATTAAAATAAAACATACAATAACTATATAATTTTATTTACTATATATAAGAATTAATACATTGCTTTTGATATAATAAAATTAATTATAAATATACTTAAATTAGAATGGAGAAAATCTATGTTAATAAAAAATAAGGCTATACAAATTTTATTATTAGTTTCTTTAGGCTGTATAATAATGTCCTTTATTGAAGGAATTATTCAGCCTAGCTATGTTTATAAATCTTTAATAAAATTGATTATCTTTCTTTCTTTAATACTAATATACTGCCTTTATAATAAAGATTTTTCCTTTTTTAAGGTATTAAAAATTAAGGATAAAAGAGATTTATTAAGGTCTATACTAATTGGACTAGCTGTCTATAGCATAATAATTTTTGCCTATTTTATTGCTAAAAATTTTATAGACTTAAATCAAATAGCAGCTAATTTAACCACAAAAGAAAATATATCAAGGAACAGCTTCATTTTTGTTGCCTTATATATAAGCTTTATTAACTCCTTATTAGAAGAACTATTTTTTAGAGGTTTTGCTTTTATTCAATTAAAAGAATTAATAAAAGAAAAATATGCTTATATATTTAGTTCAATAAGTTTTGCCCTATATCATGTCTTTATTATGTCTGGCTGGTTTAACCATGCCTTATTTATCCTGATACTTTTTTCATTAGTAATTGCAGGCCTTATTTTTGATTATTTTGATAGAAAAACAACAATTTATAACTCATGGCTTATTCATATGAGTGCTAACTTTGCAATAAACACAATCGGCCTTATGGCCTTTAATATAATATGAAAGTTCTAAAATTTTATTAAAATACATTAAAAAAGTTCACAATTTGTAAACTGTGCTACAAACTGTGAACTTTCTCCTCTTAAACTCCTAACTACTAACTACTAACTCCTAACTGTTAACTGTTAATTCCTAGCTAATTTAGCTTCTTTTCTTTTTTCAGTTTCATCTACAACTAAAGCTGATACTGCTGCTCCAGTTACGTTTGTTGCCGTTCTAGCCATATCAATAACTGCATCTACTGCCATTACCATTGCCATACCTTCTAATGGTAAGCCTAGAACAGATAATACAACTGTTGTTGACATAGTTGCTGCTCCTGGAACTCCTGCTATACCAATTGAACCAACTATAGTAGTTGCAATTATTAAGATATAATGATACATTGTTAAATCTATATTAAATACTTTTGCAACAAATATAGCTACTATTGCTGGATATAATCCACCGCAGGCATTCATTCCCATTGTTGAACCTAATGAAGCTGTAAAACTTGCAACTTCATCCTTAACCTTAGCTCTATTTATTAAGCTGTCTATTGTTACTGGTAAAGTACCATAGCTGCTTTGACTTGTGAAAGCAAGTAACATTGCTGGGAATATATCTCCAAAAAATTTAATTGGATTTCTTCTTGCTACAACTGATATTAATGGTGTATGAACTAATAATATTTGTAATATACATGCAATATAAACTGCTGCCACAACTGTTGCTAAGGATAATATTGTATCTAAACCGTTATTTGATGCTGCTGTTGCTATTAATCCAAATACTCCATATGGGATGAATTTAAGAACTATTCTTGTAATGCTCATAACTATTTCATAAGTTGCTAGAATAAAATCTTTAAAAGCCTTTATCTTATCTGGATTATTGTTATCTTCTATAACTAAAGCTATTGCTACGAAAATTGAGAAAACAACAACTGGTATAATTTGTCCATCTACTATTGAACCTATTACGTTTGATGGTAAAAATCCTAAAATTACATCTGTTAATGCAGGAATTTCTCTTGCTGTAAAATCTCCTGCTCCAGTAAATACAAAACCTTCTCCTAGATTAAATAACTTACCTATAATAATTCCTATTGCCGCTGCAATTCCTGTTGTTCCAAGTAATAATCCTACTGATTTAAATCCAATTGATTTTAAAGTTTCAATATTTTTAAATCTTACTAAACTTGTAATAATTGAAGTCATTACTAGAGGTATAACAACCATCTTAATTAATGACATATAGCCCTTACCTACTACCTTTAGGAATGGAATATTTCCCTTAAATACTATTCCTATAATTAATCCTAATGCTAAAGCTACTAAAGTAGCAATTGATCTTTTTCCAGTTTTTTTGTTAACTACATATATTACATATGCAGCAGCTAATGAAGCAATAATTGCTAATATTAATTGAATATTTATATCCATTTTATATCCTCCTAAAATTAATTTTTTTATTGATAATATTAAAATAATTTATTAAATAATTCCTTAAAAATGTTCTATTACTGGCCAGTAAGTTCTATCGAATAAAAAACTTCTCCCCCTATATTCAGAGGCAGAAGATACATTTCCGCGGTTCCACTCTGATTAAATGTTTATATAAAAACATTCATCTCATTTAAAGTATATAAATATACTTCATCTCTATAATGGGAGAACCCATAAGGCCCTACTATTATTTCAAGCCTTAAACTCAGAGGTGCATTTCATTATTATAATTTTAGGTTATCTCAGCAACTAACCCTCTCTGTGAAAAATTAATAATAACTACTTCTCCTCTTCAACGTCTATTATTCTTATCGGATTACTATGATTTAATTATATCCACTGATTTTTAACTTGTCAATAATGATTAATGATATTTTATTTAAAATTTTTTTCCAAAATAAGGTTAAACCTTTTCATTTTTCGATATTATTACAAAAAAAATGTAATGGATAAGCTCCATTACATTTCCTTACTATTCTAAAAATCTATCAACATTTTCTCTTGTTACTTTTGTATGTTGAGTTTTTACATATTTTCCACTAATACCTTCTAGATCATTAACATCAAATCCCATAGCCAAGGAATAGGAAATATCAAAAATTGCCTTAGCCTGAAGCTTGGCATCACTTATTACAGTACCAGTTAATTCTCCTTTTTTTACAGCTTCTAAAGCTTCCTTTATCCCATCTATTCCCACTACTATTGGTTTCTTTGTAAAAAGCTCTGTTGAATTTATAGAATGCAGGGCACCTAAAGCCATTACATCATTATTGCTTATAACAAGTTCTATTGCATCCCCAAATTCCTCTATCCATTGATTCATTTTACTTATTGCTTGATCACTCTGCCAATTAGCACTATCATCAGCCAGCTTTTCTAGTTCAATACCATAATTATCAATATCTTTTATACAATATTCTGTCCTAATAGAAGCATCTTGATGCCCCGGCTCTCCTTCCAGCATAACATATTGTATTTTATTATCTTTATTTTTATCTAGTTCCCCTTTATTTTTATTCCATTCCTCTATAATAATCTCTGCCTGCATTTTTGCAGACTGCCTTGCCTGAGCCCCTACATAATATACCTTATTCCATCTATTTAAATCTTCTTCAACAGGCTCCCTGTTAAAAAATACTAAAGGTATATTGGCATTTTTGGCCTTATCAATTATTGTAGCGGCAGCAGTTCTGTCTACTAAGTTTACACAAATAATATCATAATCCTGTTTTATAAATTTATCTATTTGATTTCCTTGGTTTGTAGTACTGCCTTTTGCATCAACAAAATCTAACTGTATCTTTATATTTTCCTCTTGTTCCTTTTCCTTAGATATCTCTTCTAAATAAGAACTTATACTAGCTATGAAAGTATCATCTTGTCTATATAGGGTAACACCAATTTTTATTTCATTCTTTTTAGTTTCTTTATAATCTACATCACATCCTGAAAATATTGAAGTGCCTAATAATAACGTAGTAAAAACTATTAATCCCTTATACTTTTTCACAATAACCTCCTATAAATTACACCTGTATCACCTAATGATAGGAAATAAAATCTTTTGATTTTCTTCTGAATACATATTATAAGTATTTATTGTTGTTGATGTTATTTTGCTCTCATTAATTTTTTCATTTTCTATTTCAGAAACCATTGCCTTAATTCCTAAATAACCTAAATTAAACTCATTCTGCATAGCTATTGCATTAATAATTTTCTCTTCCATTAAGGAAATTATCAAACTTGTACTTCCTATTCCATAAAGAGCTGTTTCAGCCCTGTATTCCTTCTTAAGCTTTCCGGCAATTTCTAAGATATTTGGCTCAAAGGCAACTACTACTTTTGTATCTTCCTTCTTTAGAATTTCTGAAATACTTTTGTAAATTTCAGCCTCATCCTTAGGTAAATCTATAAATTCATAGGTGTTTTTACTTAATGAAATTTCGTCAATAAATCCTTCATATTTTTCTTTTTCACTACTTATATTAAATCCACTTCTTAGAATTTTTATTTTACTTCTTGTATTTCCATTTCTGATTACTTCATTAGCTAGTTTTTTACCAAGTTCATAGTTATCACAGGATATATATGTGAACTTTTCCTTAGTTTCTATATTAGATTCAAATAAAACAATTGGAATTTCCTTTCTAAAATCTTCTATAATCTTAGAAAGGGAATTATAATCTGCTGGAGAAATTAATATTCCATCTGTACCATTCATAATCTCTCTCTTAATTAGTTCCTTCTGTTCTTCCACATTATTATCTTCGAGAAGAGTTATAAAGCTTATATTTACATTTAAATCAGAAGCAGCCTGTTCCATACCATTTTTAACTATTCTCCAAACTTCACTGCTCTTACCCCTGACTATTACAGAAACCTTATATACTCTAACCTTTCCTTTTGCTCCCTTTGGCAGCAAGATAAAGGAAGATGTTATAAGAATTATTAAGAGAAAAATAAAGATTGTCCTTTTTCTTATTACCACAGTTATTCTCCTTTATTATCAAAGTATTTCCTTGCCGGCATATGAATTCTAATAATAGTGCCTTCATCAGGCTCACTAAAGATCTTTAATCCATATTCCTTACCAAAATATAGCTGGATTCTTTCATGAACATTTTTTAAACCTATGCCAGAACCTTTTTTGCTATTATGCTTTTCTTTTCTTACAAGCAGTTCCTCAGCTAGTTCCTGAGGCATTCCTAAACCATTATCAATAATATCTATATATAGATCCTTTTCTTCTAGATAAGCCTTTACTAAAATATTGCCATCTCCATCCATATATTCCATACCATGATAAATAGCATTTTCTATTAATGGCTGGACAATTAACTTGATGCATTGCAAATCTAAAGCTTCTTCTTGGGCTTCTATTTCATAGTCAAATTTATTTTTATATCTTATGCTTTGTATGGTTAAGTAATTTCTTGCATGTTCTAGCTCATCTTTTACTGTAATAATATTTCGCCCCTTACTTATACTAATTCTAAAGAATCTTGCAAGGGAAGTAACCATGGTTATAGCTCCGCTATAATTTTCATTTTCTATCATCCATACTATTGAATCTAAAGTGTTATATAAAAAGTGCGGATTAATTTGTGATTGAAGGGCATTTAACTCGCTCTTTCGCTTTTCTTCCTGCTCTTTCACAATATTATCCATTAAAATATTCATTTGAGAAATCATAAGTTTAATAGCCTTGGCTAAATGTTGAACTTCCTGGGAACCTGTTTCTGGAATATTTAAATTTTCAACTCCATTTTCAAACTCCTTAACTGCCTTTTCTAATTCCATAATTGGATTAGCTATTCTTGAAGAAACATACATATTAATTGATATTAAACTAAAGATTGCAAAAAGCATTATGAATATGGCAAAGGCTCTAAAGTCACTAGCCCCAGATACTATATCTTCTATAGGGGAAACAGAAACAATTTTCCAGCCTGTATAACCTACAGTCTTTATATTTATCATTCTTTTATTTCCCTGGAAATTTTCTAAATAGTTTCCATCTTCTAATTTTGCATTCTTATAATTTGTTTCTTCAATTAAGTTAGTATATATTAACTGTTGTCTAGGATGATATATAATTTCTCCATTTCCATCCATCAAATATACATAGGCATTTTGTCCTAAATCGACATTTTTACATATTTCCTCAATGCCGCTAAAGTTCATATCAACCAAAAGAACCCCTCTTTTAGCTTTGCCATCTTCAGTTATTTCTACTGCCCTGCTTAAAGAAACAACCCAAGTATATTTGTAATTAGGATCGTAAAATAAATTTTGAACATGAGGAGTTGAAAAATGAAGGTTTTCACTTTTTTCTAAAGCATCTTGAAACCATTCATTTCCCCTGGGATCTATATTTTCCTTTAGCTGCTGTACTGGATAGGAAGCTATTATATCTCCATGCTCTGAAAACAAGCTTATGCTGATTAAGAAGTCCTTATTGGCTTCGTAGAGTATATCCATTTCCTTATTAATATTTTCACTGGATAAATCCTTCTTCTTAATCCCTCTATAGTACATAGTATCGGATATTTTCATCATCTTTCTTAAATAGCTGTCTAAATTTAAATTAACTTGATCTAAAATAGCCTGATTATTTTTTGCAACCATTTCCTCAGTTAAGTTTGAAAATCTTAAATATAAGGCTCCCCCTACTACTATCATTCCAAGTACTGCCACAATTGTAAAAGAAACAGATATTATATTATGAATACTTGCTTTTTTATAATAATCTACTATTTTTTTTTGGATTCCTTTTAACATATCTAATCATCATCTCTTTCTATACCTTGAAGGAGATATTCCATATTGCTTTTTAAATACATAGCTAAAATAATTAGCTTCCAAGTACCCAACCTTCCTTGCAATAATATAAGTCTTATCATCTGTTGTATTTAGGAGCCTTACTGCTTCCTCAAGCCTTATATTTGTAAGATAGCTCACAAAGTTCATGTCTGTTTCCTTCTTAAAAATTGTTGAAAAGTAGGTTGGACTTACATGTAATTCTGAACAAAGCTTTTCAACAGATATTTCTGGATCGCTGTAGTTTTCCTTAATATAGGCCTTAGCCTTTTCTACTAGCATTTTTGAGGAATTAATCCTATCTTTCTTTATAAGCTTATTTATTTTTGCAGATTTTTCTTTAAACCAGTTCTTTATATCATTTATTGAATCAGCCTTGCTTAAATATGAATAGCAATTAAAATCTTCTCCAAAGACTTCCTCAAAGTTAATGTTGTAATCTTGCAGAAGCCTTAATATAGCTGTCAAAACTTCCATAAGATAAACTCTGTATTTATTTAAATCTACTAAATCCTTCTCAACTTTATTAAATATCTTATCAATGATTTCTTCTATTTCCTCTTTACTTGATAATTTTATAGAATTTAACAGGGAACTTTCCTCTTGCTCCTCAAATTTTAACTGAATATCATTATTAGGCTCCACATCCTCTATATAAATTGCCTTTCCACTTCCTAATATAGGTCTATAATTTAAGGCTGTTTCGGCAGTTTTATAGGAATACCTTATATCCATTATATCTTCATATACTCTTCCAATCCCTGAAGATATTGTATTTGCAAAAACACATTGATATAGCCTGCTTACTTCATTCAATCCCTTAAGTAAATTATTCACTTCTGCTTTTTCTCCAAAGCTAGCCAATACAACAATTTTATCTGAGTAAGGAAAACTTACAAAATCACAGTAATTTCCAAGAGTTTCATCAACCATATTTTTAATGGAGATCAAAAGTAAACCAATATTATTTTCCTCTTCTTCTAAAACTGTTGTACCATCAATGTTTATTAAAGCAACTGTTAAATATTTTTTTATAAAATTTAGTCCTAATTTTCCTGCATCAGCTTCCCATCTCTCCTTGCTCATTCTTCCTTCTAGGGCTGAAACTAAATATTGCTCCCTTAGAACTGGAATACTCTCTAGGTAATGTTTTTTTAGTATTTCTACATTTCTTTTTTGAGCATATTCCTTATCAAGCTTGTCCTTTAACTTTTTAAGAATTTCTATAATTTCATTGGAATTAATCGGTTTCAACACATATTCAAAAACATTTATCTTTATTGCCTTATGAGCATATTCGAGTTCATCTGAACCAGAAAAAATTATTAATTTGATAGAGGGCATTATTTCAGATAACTTTTCCCCTAACTCTAATCCATCTAGAAAGGGCATTTTTATATCGGTCATTACTACATCTGGGGCAAGTTTTTCAGCCATTTCCAAGGCTTCTTGTCCATTTTCTGCATCTCCTACCACTTCAAATCCATACTGCTCCCAGTTAACTTTATTTATTACTCCAAGTCTTATTTCTTCTTCATCATCAACAACCATTATTTTGTATAGTTTCATAAAATACCACTCCTAGATATAGCATATACTTTTAAAAATATTATAAGCAAAATCCTAATCGATTACATTGTATATTATTCAAATAATTAGAATATTAACATAATTATAACACAAATAAATAAAAGTGCGAATATAATCTTAGTTAGATTATATTTGCACATTGCAATAATAAAAAACTCCTAGAGGACACCCCTGGGAGTTTTATTCTTAATTATTCATTGCCAATTCTCAATTATAAACTGTAAAAACTTTGCTTTTACAATACTATTCCAAAGATTAGTGATAAAATCATAGCTATAAAAAGTACAACTAAAAATTTATCCATAGTTTCTACTGAAACATCTATATTTCCATATAAGATACTTCTTATATTTTTATTTTCTTCTTTTTTTACTTCTTCAGCATTTTTATTTTCTATAATTTTATCTTCCACTTTAATCATCCTTTAATTTCTATTTCTTAGCTATATATTTTCTTACGTCTAATGATACTGCTGTGATTATTATTAAACCTCTTATTATATATTGCCAGTAAGCATTAACCCCAACGAAGTTTAGACCATAGTTAATAACTTGTAATAATACTGCACCTATTAATACTCCTGGTATTGTTCCTATACCACCTGAGAAGGAAACTCCACCAACTACGCAGGCAGAAATTGCATCTAGGTCATAGTTAAATCCTGTATTTGTAGTTGTTGAACCAGCTCTAGCTGCTTCTAAGAAACCAGCTAGTCCATAAAGAACTCCAGCCATGATAAATATAATCATTATATTCTTAACAACGTTTACTCCAGAAACAGCAGCTGCTTCTGGGTTTCCACCTATTGCAAACATATTTCTTCCAAGCTTTGTTTTATTCCATACAAACCATATTATTAGTGATACTATGGCAAGATAGAATACAAGATAAGGTATTTCTAAAGCTCCTAATTTTAAGGATCCATTTACGAACTTAGTGTATTTTTCATCTAAATTTGCTATTGGTTGTGCTCCTAGCGGTGGTCTATCTATATAAAGACAAGATAATCCATAAGCAATAAGTTGAGTTCCTAAAGTAATTATAAATGCATGCACCTTTAATTTTGCAACACCAAAACCATTAATTGCTCCAAATATAGCTCCTATAGCCATTGCTATTAACATTGGTAATATTAATGGTAATTCTGGTAAGTTAGGATACATTCTTGATGCATAAGTTGTTGATTGCAGCAATGATGATGAAATTATTGCTGTAAATCCTAAAATACGTCCAGAAGAAAGATCTGTACCTTGTAAAACTATAAGACCAGCAACTCCAAGAGCCATTATTCCACGAGTTGAAGCCTGACTTAAAATATTAGTAAAATTCTTTAGAGATAAGAATCCTGGATCCTTTATTATAAAGAATATTATCATTAAAACTAAAACAATATATAATGCATAATTTAGCAAGAAATCTTTTACTGTGTCTTTATTTAATTTTACTTTATTCATAACTTGCACCTCTATTCTAAATATATTTTGCTGCCATTGCCATAATATCTTCTTGGGTTAAATCTTCAGTTAACCCTTCTCCTGCTAATCTACCATTAGACATTACCATTATTCTGTCACAAATACCTAATAATTCTGGCATTTCAGAAGAAACAACAATAATTCCTTTACCTTTATTAGCTAAATCAATTATTAATTGATAGATTTCATATTTAGCACCAACATCTATACCTCTTGTTGGCTCGTCCAATAATAAAATTTCTGGTTCTGTAAGAAGCCATCTTCCTATAATAACCTTTTGCTGGTTTCCTCCAGATAAGGTACTTATTAAAGTCTTTTGACTTGGAGTTTTAACCTTCATACTATCAATTACCCATTGGGTATCCTTTGTCATTTTCTTATCATCTAAAACTCCTAATTTACTATATCCATTTATATTTGCTAATATAGCATTAGATTTTATATCTAATTTTCCAAATATTCCTGTTGCCCTACGTTCTTCTGTTAATAGAGCAAAACCATTCTTTATTGCCTTACTTGCATTTGTATTTTCTACTTTCTTACCATGTAAAAGGATTTCTCCTTCACTATGATGGGCAATTCCAAAAATTGTTTCTAATAGTTCGGTTCTCTTAGATCCAACAAGTCCAGCAATACCTAAAATTTCTCCTTTTCTTAACTTAAAGGATACATTTTTTATTGAAGGCTGATATGTACCTGTCAGATTTTTAACTTCTAGTATTACTTCACCTGGTTTATTAGTCTTAGGTGGAAATCTATGTGTTAAATCACGTCCAACCATCAACTTAATTATTTTATCAGTAGTTAATTCCTTTGCAGGTTTTGTATCTACCCACTTACCATCACGCATTACTGTAACTTCATCAGATATTTGAAGAATTTCTTCCATTTTATGAGAAATATAAATAATTCCGCAGCCTCTATCTCTTAATTTATTAATAATTCTAAATAAATGCTTAACTTCTTCTTCTGTTAATGAAGATGTAGGTTCGTCTAGAACCAAGATTTTTGCATTATAGGAAACTGCCTTGGCAATCTCAACCATTTGCCTTTGTGAAACAGAAAGTTTAGCCATTTTAACTCTTGGATCAACATCTATTTCTAGTTCCTCTAATACCTTCTTAGTTGCTTCATACATTTCTTTATCATTTACAACTCCAGCTTTTCCTGGATATCTTCCAAGCCAAATGTTATCCATTACATTTCTTTGCAATACTTGATTTAATTCTTGATGCACCATGGCAACTCCATTATCCATGGCTTGTTTTGGATTTTTAAACTTTACTTTTTTTCCTTCAATATAAATTTCTCCAGCATCCTCAATATAAACTCCAAACAGACATTTCATTAAAGTAGATTTGCCTGCCCCATTTTCCCCCATTAAAGCATGTACAGTACCTGGTTTTACTTTTAATTGAACATTGTCTAATGCTTTAACTCCTGGAAACTCTTTACTTATACCAATCATTTCTAGAACATATTTATTGTCTGACATACTTATTTCACCACTTTTCTATTATTTATTAAACTGCATAGTGGTAAACCACTATGCAGTCCTATTTAGCTTTTTATTATTTTAAATATGGTTGGTAAGGAATACGGATAGCAACTCCTGTATCATCAAATTCATAAGAAGTACCTTCAGTAGCTCCTTTTCCAGCAGCTAAGTTTAATCCAGTTTCATATAATGCCTTAGCCATACCTTCAGCATCTTGAAGAACTGATCCTAACATATATCCCTTAGCAATGTATTCTTGAGCAGCTGTTGTAGCATCAACCCCAACAACTATTATATTTTTATCGCCTTCGCCAGTGTTATATCCTTGAGCTTGTAATGCAGCAATAGCTCCTAATGCCATACCATCATTGTTAGCAATAACTGCTTCTATCTTATCTCCATGGCTTGATAACCAAGCTTCCATAGCATTTTGTGCTAATGCTTGATCCCAGTTACATACTTGTTTAGCTAATTCTTCTACTTCAATTCCCTTATCCTTAAGTGTTGAAACTGAATATTCAGTTCTTGCAACTGCTTCTGGGTTATCAGGTTCACCTTGTAACATTACATATTGAAGAACTCCATCTCCATTTTTATCAATTTTATCTTTGTTAGCTTCCCATTCATCTGCTATAATATCCCCTTGCATAATTCCTGCTTCTATAGCGTTTGTTCCAACGAAGATAGCCTTTTCATAAGACTTAACAACTTCTGCTGCTGGTTCTCTGTTAAATAATACAACTGGTTTTTCAGCTGCCTTTATTTTATCAACAACAGTTTGTCCAGCTCCTGTATCAACTAAGTTAACTAATAGAAGGTCATAGTCTTTTTGAAGTGCTGTATCTATAGTATCATTTTGTGTAGCTTGGTCACCTTTTCCATCAAAGAATTCGAATTCAACCTTGCCACCATTTTCATCTTGAATTTTTTGTAATGCTTGACGAACAGTTGAAATATAAGTATCGTCAAATTTATAAAGGAATACAGCTACTTTTACTGTATCATCTGATCCAGCATTTTCTCCTCCGTTAGAAGTTTTTCCACCACAGCCTACCAATGAAGCTGCGACCATAACAGTAGCTAAAGCCATAGCTAATAATTTTTTAACCTTTTTCATACTAAACTCCCACCTTTTATACTTTTTAGTTTTATGATTTCGTTTACATATACAATTATAAAGTTTTTCCCAAATAACTCCATACAAAAAACTTAACAAAATTATCAAAATTCTTAGATTTTTTAAAATATATTTTCTAAGAATAATCTGTTAAATTTATTAAGATAATTTAAAATAAGATATTAATTTATAACATATAATAAATAAATATGATATAATTATTCCAAATCCACGAAAGGAGTTGTTATTATGAAAAAAGGACTAAAAATTTTATTAATAATATTAGCTGTAATACTTGTTATAACCTTTCCTATTATATCTAGTTATAACAATCTAGTATCCTTAGAGCAAAAGGTTGAACAATCAGCATCTAATATTGATACTAATCTTCAAAGGAGATCTGATTTGATACCTAATTTAGTTAACACAGTAAAGGGATATGCAGCTCATGAAGAAGAAATATTTACTGATATTGCTGAAGCTAGAAGTAAATTAGCAGGTGCAACAAATGTTTCTGAACAAGCAGATGCTGATTCAGAATTAAGCAATGCTTTATCTAGATTATTAGTAGTTGTAGAAAAATATCCAGACTTAAAGGCTAATGAAAACTTTATTGCCTTATCTGATGAACTTGCTGGAACAGAAAATAGAATTGCTATTGCAAGACAGGATTATAATACAGTAGCTACTCAGTATAACACAAAAATAAGAAAATTCCCTACTAATATAATTGCTTCAATATTTAACTTTGATGAGAAGCCCCTTTATAAAGCTGATCAAGGTGCTTCCGAAGTTCCAAAAGTAGATTTTGCTGATTAAAGATGATTTAATATGAAAAAATTTGCTTTAAAACTTTACAAGCTTATTTTACTTATTTTCTTGGGGGTATTTTCTTTAACTAATTTTGTTTATGCTGATACTACTTTCCCAGAACCTACAAGTTATAAATATGTTAATGACTATGTAAATCTGCTTTCTATAGAAGAAAAAGAAAAGATAGTATCTATAGGAAAGGAATTAGAAGATAAGACTGGAGCCCAGGCTACAATTGTTATAATTGACACCTTAAATAATCAGCCAATAGAGGACTATGCAAATAAATTATTTAGAGCATGGGGAATTGGAGAAGCTGATAAGGATAATGGGCTTTTAATTTTATTAGCCATTGAAGATAGAAGCTGGAGAGTTGAAGTCGGTCGTGGTCTTGAAGGTGCAATTACAGATGCAGGCAGCGGAAGAATAATGCGTAACTTAGCAGTACCAGAATTTAAAAATGATGATTATGGCACTGGCCTATTAAATAGCTATAGTGCCCTATGCGACTTAATAGCAGAAGAATATTCAGTCACCCTCGATAAATCCTTAAATATTGATTTATCAGGTCTTGAAGATGAAGAATATGAAGACCTTGAAGCTGGTGATATGCTACCTGTATTTATAGTCGGAATTCTAGTAATGCTTGATATATTCTTTAATAGAGGACGCATTATATCAGCAATATTAAGAGCCTTCTTCTGGTCATCAGGCCGTGGTCCAAGAGGCGGCGGTCACGGAGGCTTTGGTGGAGGAGGCTATGGCGGTTTCAGCGGCGGCTCCCATGGAGGCGGCTTCGGCGGCTTTGGCGGAGGCTCTTCTGGCGGCGGAGGATCTAGTGGAAAATGGTAATAGTATTTTCCAAAGTTCATATTGCACAATTGTGCTAGATTTTCAGAGGACTTGAAAAGCTTCAATAATAAAAAGTAAAAAGCAGTCTCGTAAAAGAAACTGCTTTTTATTTATATATAAATTTAATTTAATGCTAATATATCTACAAATTCAAAGGGCTTAGATCAAATTAATTGACTTTTCTTTTAAAGAAAGAGAAGCAAACTAAAAGCCATAACCATCATTCCTCCAATCAGACCGTAAATTGATAAATGGTGTTCTCCATATTCTTTTGCTGTTGGAAGTAATTCATCAAAGGATATAAATACCATTATTCCTGCTACTAAGGCAAAGATTATTCCGGAAGTTAGATCTGTAAAGAAATTTCTTAAAAACAAATATCCTATTAAGGCACCAATTGGTTCTGACATTCCTGATAAAAAGGAATAAGTAAAGGCTTTTTTCTTATCACATGTTGCATAGTAAATTGGAACTGATACTGATATTCCTTCTGGAATATTGTGAATTGCTATTGCCACTGCAATTGGTATTGCTACATTAAAATCTGTTAAGGCTGAAACAAAGGTAGCAAGTCCCTCTGGAAAGTTGTGTATACCTATTGCAAGGGCTGTTAGCACTCCTGTTCTCATCAGTTTTTTTGATTCTGTTTCTTTTCTCATTCTTCTGCATTCTTCCGTTTTACAATCATTCAATACTTCTTTTATCTCATGAGGATTTTCTTCACTAGGTACGAATTTATCTATTAATGCTATTAAAAACATTCCTGCAAAAAAGGCTATTACTGTTACATAACTTCCCTTCTTTACTCCTAGGGCATTAATTAATGAAGTTTTAGCATCAGAAAATAATTCTATCATAGATACATATATCATAACGCCAGCAGATAAACCTAAACTGACAGATAAAAATTTCTTATTTGTAGTTTTAGCTACTAAAGCAATTAAACTTCCTATCCCTGTTGCAAGTCCTGCAAATAAAGTAATTAAAAATGCCACATATATATTATTCATATTTATTCCCTCCTTTTTTCTTTAATTAATAATCTATCTCTTCTTTTCTATCTTTTAACAACTAGATCAAATTAAATTCTCATATTTTATTTGTTAATAATAATTATTTGTTATTTATATATTATACTAATTTACATAATTTTTCAATGAAAAAACTACTTGTATTTTATAAAATTAACTTCTTTTAATATTCTTATACTTTCTTGATAAAAGCTTAGAATTATATAATATTAGACTTAGATACCATAGTATAAAATATATTAAAGAAAGAAATTCTAGCTTAATAAAATAATCATATCCACTACCTAAATCTTCTAATATTGTACCTTTAGCAGCAATATTGGAAGAAAAACTAACGAAAAAATAATCTGTTTTGTAAATTGAATTTATTATTCCCATACTTAATCCCATTAGTTGAAGAATTAAATATGCTCTAAATAATTCTAATTTGTTTATAAACCACTTATAAATTATGGCAAAGTATATTGGTACTATTATTATTGATAGGTGCGCTGTCATAAAATAATAATATTTTAAATATCTAGAAGACATTGATCTGTCCATTGACAGCAAACTGGATATACCTCCTAGCAGGCCAGCAAATAATAGAAAATTATATATTCTTTTATTTACTTTTAATAAAGTAATTGCAGATAAAATATTGCAAATATAACATAAATGAAGGGGCAGATTATTAATAGAAAATCCTTTTATTGTCCAGTTTCCTAGATAATAAATTGTTGTAATAATCATTATGAAAGCTGCTAAAAAATATCTTATTATTCTTTCAATCTTTTTATTTCTTCTTATTTGATTTCTAAAAAAAATTATTAATAATAAAATAATTATTAATAGAATTATTGGAAGAAATCTTTCATAATTGTTCATTATGTAATTTTCTGCAGCTCTCTCATAAATAATAAAATCCTTCATATAATTCTCCTTTAAAACAAGCTTCATAATTATTTTTAGCGTTAATAGAAAAATAACTCATTAAACTTAGATACTATAACAAATTTATGCAGCTAGAAAAGTGAAAATGCCAGCATAAGTAATTTTATACTGGCATTCATTATAAATTAATTAATTTATAATTTTATTTATTATCTTTTTTTCTTGTCGTCCTTTTTATTATCTTCTTTTTTCTTTGGAATTTCGCATTTACCAGCATTTCTTAGGCACTTAATAATTTCTCTGTATGCCTTCTTATAGCCAAGTACGAAGCCTTCTTTAAGTCCTTTTTCATGTCCTTCTGCGAAGCCTTTTTGTTTTCCTTCTGCAAAGCCCTTGTCACGGCCAACGCATAATCCGTTTGAGTAACCTCTCTTGTATCCAACATCATATCCTTTTTCATAACCTGCTTGGAATCCAATCTTATAGCCTTTTTCATAAGCTGCTTCTGCTAACTTTTCAGCTTTGCTTAGGCCCTTCTTATATCCTTTTTGGAATCCTTCTTTTAGGCCTTTTTCAAAGCCTAGTTTCTTGCCTTTTTCTAAGCCTTTTTCAAATCCTTTAGTATAACCAATTTTTATACCCTTCTTAAGGCCTCTTTCAAACCATTTCTTGCAGTCAACTATTTTATTTTGTTTCTTTTCTTCTTCTTTTTCCTTGTGTTCCTTGTTAAATTTCTTTTCATATTCTATTTCAAAATCTTTTTCGAAATCATCTTCATTTTCATAATATTCGTCATCTTCATAGTCATAATATTCTTCGTACTTGTCTTCTTTTTCGTCATCATCATCGTCAAAATAATATGAAGTATATTCTACTTCATCATCTTCATATTCATCATCATAAACTTCTTCATAATCTTCATATTCTTCATAATCTTTAAATTCAAATTCATAATCGTCATTAGTAAAGCCATATTTTGTTTCCATCTTTTTTCTCTCCTTGTTATTAATTTTTTATAATACATAGATATGAAGCTTATAATTTATTTGTTAATGATTTTTAATAAAATTTAACTGTATAAGCTTATTCATTCAATAATGAAACTACCTCTCTTACTAGTTTCTTAACCCTTGGTGGTAGCTTAGCCAAAGCCTTCTCTCTTTTTTCTTCATCCTCAATTTGAGCTATTCTCATAACCTCTTGTTGAACTCCCGGTATGGAATTGAATTCAGAGGCTATTTTATTAAATCTAGCTGCAAAATTAGGATCCTGCATCTTAGCCTGTAAATTCATTAATAATTCAAAACCATTCATACTAATTTTTACTCCTAAACTTACTTTAATTTTATATTATTCACAAATATCTTCTTTGTTACCTAAATTCAACAGCAAAAAAGAGCCGTCATAAGACAGCTCTTTTTTATTTATTCTCTGAATTTAACATTAAATGAATTTTATCTATTCTTTTATCATCTAATTTTAAAAGTTTTAACTTAACATTGCCAGATACTACTTCGCAATTCTTTGTATCTGTAGGAATTTCTCCTAATTTTTCTATAAAGAAACCTGCAATAGTGTCTGCATCTTCTGATTCTAGTTCTATATCAAGATAATCATTTAAATCTGATAAATTCATTAACCCACTGATAATATAATTATTATCATCTATTTTTTCAAAATCTACTGAATCATCATATTCATCTAGGATTTCTCCCATAACTTCTTCAATGATATCTTCCATTGTGACTATACCAGAAAAGCCGCCATATTCATCTATTAATATAGCCATATATGATTTCTTTTCTTTTAACTTTTTAAATAATTCATCTATACTTTGAGTTTCAATAAAGAAACATGGCTCCTTTATTAAATCTCTTATATTTACATTATCAATACCTTTTTCTATTATACTAGCAAAAAGATCTTTCATGTGCAAAATGCCTATAATATTATCTATTTCATCCTCATATATAGGTATTCTAGAAAAGTTCTCCTCTAGTATTTTATTAATACAGTCTTTTAGATTTTCATTAACATCCAATAAGAATGTTTCTGTTCTAGGAGTCATAATCATCTTTGCTGTTGTATCATCAAATTCTATGATACCATCAATCATATCTCTTTCTGCTTCATTTATAGCACCATTTTCTTCTCCTATTTCTATAAGACTTCTAATTTCTTCCCTTGATATCTGCTCCTCTATTCCCTCATTCTTAAATCCAAAAATCTTCATTATAAGATTAGTTGAAAAGGATAAGAACCATACAAAGGGTTTTGTAAGCTTAGATATAAATAGAATTATTTTTATTGCAAACATTGCTACTTTTTCAGCATTTTGCAAAGCTATTCTTTTAGGTACTAATTCTCCTAAAACAAGGGTTAAATAGGAAATTATTAAAGTTGTTACTACTAAGGCAATATCATCACTATATGGAACTTTAAACTTATTTAGCACCTCTGCAAAACCCACTGAAATTGAGGTTGCAGCTGATGCTGAAGCAAAGAATCCAGCAAAGGTTATACCAACTTGTATTGTTGATAAAAGCTTATTTGGCTCCTTTAAAATATCTCTTAATAATATTGCTTTTTTATTTCCTTCTTCCGCTAAAATGTTTATTTTAGTTTTGTTTAATGATACTATTGCCATTTCCGCAGATGCAAAAAAAGCATTAACTAATACCAAAATAAAAATTAAAATAAAACTACTCCCGGGACTAGTTTCCATTAACTCATTCTCCTTTTTATTTGTTGATTTAAAATTTGTAATATTAATTATTCTATCATATTTATATGAATTTTCAATCAAAATTAATCTTGTTAATAATTATTTAAAAATAGCAAAGCTTTCTAACTTAATTGTGTACTATGAATTTTGAATTATGCATTAAAAAATAAAAAAGATTGCTAAGCAATCTTTTTTATTTTTTCTTAAAGGCTTCTTGAATTGTATGCCATGCAAGAACTGCACATTTAACTCTAGCAGGCATATTTGAGATATTTTGAAGAACCATTGCATCTTCTAGCTTTTCTAATTCTTCTTCATCTTTAATTTCTCTTTTTATCATTCCAATGAAAGTTTCTACTAATTTTAAAGCTTCTTCCTTGCTTTTTCCTTTAAGCAAATCTATCATCATTGAAGTTGAAGCTTGAGAAATTGCACATCCTTGACCTGTAAAGGCAAGATCTTCTATTATATCTCCATTTAATTTAAGTTCAAGAGTTATTTCATCTCCACAGCTTGGGTTATGACCTCTTTCACATATATCTGGATTATCAAGTTTTCTTCTGTTATGCTTAGAAGCACTTTGCTCCATTATAAGTTGGGTATATATATCTTGTAAATCCATTGTATTACCTCCATTTTGCGAACATATCGTAGGTTTTCTTTATAGCTTCTATTAACTTATCAATATCTTCTTTTGTATTGTATAAATAGACACTTGCTCTACAAGTTGCGTTAATTCCCATATATCTCATTAAAGGCTGTGCACAATGATTTCCAGCTCTTATGCAAACTCCTAAGGAATCGAAAATTGATGCACAGTCATGTGGATGAACTCCATCAATTGCAAAGGATATTACTCCCCCTCTTTTTTCTACTTCCTTTGGTCCATATATCGTTACATAAGGCAGTTCGCTCATTTTTTCCATGGCATAGGTCATTAATTCAGCTTCAATTTCTTCTATCCTGTCCATGCCTACTTCATTTAAGTAATCTATAGCCTTAGCCAAACCTACTGCGCCTTCAACATTTTGTGTTCCAGCTTCGAATTTATATGGCAGTTCATCAAAAGTAGCTTCTTGCTCATACACATACTCTACCATATCTCCGCCAAAGGTTACAGGAGGCATTTTTTCAAGTAATTCTTTCTTGCCATAAAGTACTCCTATTCCCATAGGTCCTAAAAGCTTATGTCCAGAGAATACTAAAAAGTCTGCATCTAAGTCTTGTACATCTACTTTCATATGAGGTACACTTTGAGCTCCATCTACAACAACTACAGCACCCTTTGAATGAGCATATTTAGCTATTTCCTTAACTGGATTAATTGTACCTAAGGCATTAGATACTTGAGTTATTGATACTAACTTTGTTTTATCAGTTATTTTACTCTTAATCTCTTCTTCAGTAAGCTCACCATTTTCATTAATATACATATATTTTAAAACTGCACCCTTAGCCTTTGCTACTTGCTGCCATGGTATTAGATTTGAATGGTGTTCTGCAATGGAAATTACAATTTCGTCCCCTTCACTTATAAAATTTAAACCATAAGATCTTGCAAAAAGATTAAAGGAATCTGTTGCATTTCTTGTAAAGATTATTTCTTCTTTATGTTTTGCATTAATAAAAGCTCTAACCTTTTCCCTTGCTTCATCATAAGCCTCTGTTGATGCAACACTTAATGCATAAGCTCCTCTATGAGGATTTGCATTTGAATTTTTATAATATTCTACCATAGCATCAATAACAACTTGTGGTTTTTGTGTAGTTGCCGCACTATCTAAATATACTATTCTCTTACCATTTATTTCTTTTGTTAAGGTTGGAAAATCTTTTATTATATCTCTGTTATTCATTATCCAAACATTCCTTTATAGCCTTAAATATTTCTTCTCTAGAATTTTCATCATCTATTTTATCAATTATAGGATTGAATGCACCTTCAATTATCACTCTTCTAGCTTCATTGTAATCTAATCCCCTAGCCATTAAGTAAAATAGCTTATTTTCATCTATTTTGCCTGAAGCAGCAGCGTGTTCTCCTGAAACATCATCTTCTTCACATAATAGTAAAGGTAATGCCTTTGATTTAACCCTTGGTGATAAAATCATGCAATATTCATCTTCAGCACCAGTACTTCTTGTTGCTCCTCTTTTGAAATCTATAGTTCCTCTGAATATTTTTTGAGCTTCATCCTTTAAAGCACCCTTTGTAGAAATATTTGAGCTGCTTCTTCTTCCTCTATGAGTCATAACATAATTAATATCTATAATTTTATCTTTAGCACCTAAGTATATTGAATTTAGGGTTGAAGCTGAACTATCTTCTCTTAAATCTCCATGATAGTTTGTTATACTATACTTTCCACCTAGCTCTGCTGCTATAAAATCAACACTTCCATTATAGCTTACATCTGACAGGTTAGAATCTAGATGCATTGTCTTGTTGTTTAATAAGTTTATCTTTGTTAATTTTAACTTACTATCATCTTTACTAAATACTTTTAATATACCATTATGGTATCCTTCAGAATCATCTAAAGAATTGTATTTTATAATGATGTTTGCTTCAGATTGCTCTTCACAAACTATTATTATATTATCAACTAAAGTATTATTATCTTTATCCATATTGAACTCTATTATAATAGGTTCTTCTATTTTTGCCTTTCTTGCTATATTAATAATATAGCCTTGGTTAAAGTCTTTTTCACCTTGGCTTATTAATTCATCTGATACACCATAAGTGAATTTTTTATTAAAAGGAAGTACTTTTTCCTTATCTATCTTTTCAATTATTACTCCATTATTTTCATTAGCAGTTATTTTTACATTTTCAAATTTACCTATAACTGGAGCTTTATAGTCAGCTATTGTTACATCATTAACCTTTAGCCAGCTTTTTGTTCTTACAGGAGTCTTATTTAAATTGCTGAAATTTACATCATTAACCATTATCCTATGCTCCCTTCTAGTTCAAGCTTAATTAAGTTATTCATTTCAACTGCATATTCTAGAGGTAATTCCTTTGAAATTGGTTCAACGAAACCTCTAACTATCATTGATTTAGCTTCATCTTCACTTATACCTCTGCTCATTAGGTAGAATATAGCTTCATCACTTATCTTACCTATTTTTGCTTCATGTCCGATTTCTACATCATCTACTGCTAAATCAATTACTGGAATTGTATCTGATTTTGAAAGATTATCTAGCATTAGAGATTCACAGGATACAGTTGATTTTGAATTATGAGCATTTGCATTAACTTTAACAACTCCCCTGTAAGTTGCAGCTCCGCCATTTTTTGATATTGATTTTGAGTTAATTGTTGAACTTGTATTTGGAGCAGCATGAACAACCTTTGCTCCAGTGTCTAGGTTTTGACCTTTACCAGCAAAGGATACTCCAGTAAATTCTGCTGTCGCTCCTTCTCCCTTTAAAACACTCATTGGGTATAGCATAGAAATATGTGATCCAAAGGATCCTGATACCCATTCTATTCTTCCGTTCTTTTCAACAATTGCTCTCTTTGTATTTAGGTTCAACATATTCTTAGACCAGTTTTCTATTGTACTGTATCTTAATGTTGCTCCTTCTTTAACAAATAACTCAACACAACCTGCATGAAGGTTTGTTACATTGTATTTAGGTGCTGAACATCCTTCTATGAAGTGAAGCTTAGCTCCTTCTTCTACAATGATTAATGTATGTTCAAATTGACCTGCTCCAGGTGAATTTAATCTAAAATATGATTGTAGAGGAATATCTACATTTACTCCCTTTGGTACATATACAAAGGATCCTCCTGACCATACAGCTCCATGTAAGGCTGCAAATTTATGCTCTCTTGGAGATACGCATTTCATGAAGTATTTCTTAACAATATCTCCATATTCTCTTATAGCTGTTTCCATATCAGTGTAAACAACACCCTGTTTTACTAAATCTTCTTTTATACTATGGTAAACAACTTCTGAATCGTATTGTGCCCCAACACCTGCTAGGGATGTCTTTTCTGCTTCAGGTATTCCTAGAAGATCAAATGTCTTTTTAATATCTTCAGGAACTTCATCCCAGCTTTCAGCCATTTTAGATTTTGGTCTAACATATGTAACGATATTATCCATATCCAATTCATCTAAGGATGGTCCCCATGTTGGTAAAGTAAGTTCATTATATATTTCTAAGGACTTTAATCTAAATTCAGTCATCCATTCTGGTTCATTTTTTTCTTTAGAAATAGTCATTACTATTTCCCTTGTTAGTCCTTTATCTGTTTTAAACTCATATTTATCTTCATTCTTAATGTCATAGATGCCTCTATCCATTTCCTCTACGACAGTTTTTTTTCTATTTTCCACAGGCTCACCTCCAAACTAAATTGCTGCCTTCTTAAATGCTTCATAACCTTCTTGTTCAATTTGTTCAGCAAGGCTTGCATCTCCAGTTTTAACAATTCTTCCATCAACTAAAACATGAACGTAATCAGCTTTTAAGTTTTCTAATATCTTTGTATTGTGAGTAATTATTAATACTGCATTGTTTTCATTTGAATACATTTTGATACCTTGAGAAACTATTCTAATAGCATCTACGTCTAGTCCTGAATCTGTTTCATCAAGAATTGCTAGTTTAGGATTTAACATAAGCATTTGAAGAATTTCGTTTTTCTTCTTTTCTCCACCTGAGAAACCAACATTTAAATATCTCTTTGCATATTCTGGCTTCATTTTTAGTTCTTTCATGTTATTTTTTAAGTCCTTATCGAACTTTAAAAATTTAATTAATTGACCATCTATAGCAATTTTTGCACTTCTTATAAAGTTCTCAACAGTTATTCCAGGAACTTCTTCTGGATGTTGGAATGATAAGAATAAGCCCTTTCTTGCTCTTTCATCTGTCTTTAATTCTGATATATCTTCACCTTCGAAAATAACTTCTCCAGACTTTACCTTATATTTTGGATGAGCCATTAATGTATTAGCCAAAGTTGATTTACCAGCACCATTTGGTCCCATTATTACATGAACTTCACCTTTTTTTATTTCTAAATCTAATCCCTTTAGGATTTCCTTTCCTTCAACTTCTGTTCTTAATCCACTAACCTTTAATAATACTTCGCTCATTTTTACATCTCCTTGTTTATATAATCCATACAATTTCACTCTGATTTAATTATATCATACTAAATAACTAGTATTTAATCAAATACTTTTTTTATTAATATAGGCTATATGTATTTATTTTCACATAGTATCTTTTAATAGCTTTTTATTTCTTATGAAAATACTATGATTTTTCATAATTACGACAACTCCTATATAATTCAGTGTGGAGTGTGGAATTTAGTTTGGAGTGTAGAGTGTGGAGTTATTTTGGTTGGACAAGCTAACTCCTAACTCCTAACTCCACACTCCTAACTGCACCTAACTATTTATAAAATTGCTTATTGCAAGGTATGCCTTAACATCAATATTTTGACCTGATTTTAATATTTCCCTTCCCTCTTCCTTAGTAATTAATTTTACTTCTATTTCTTCATCTGCTTCTAAATTTTCTAAGGATACTTTTCCTTTACAATTACAGCTTACCAAGGCAAAGGATTCATCAGTCATTCCTACTGAAGCATAAGTTTTTTGAATTGTCTTATCATAATCTATGTCAACTAGATCTAATCCAGTTTCTTCTTTTAATTCCCTTCTAACTGCTTCCTCAAAAGTCTCATTTCCATCAATTAAGCCTGCTGGAAGCTCTATTACAAAATCATTAATTGGAACTCTAAACTGCTTAATTATTACTAATTTATTTTCTTCAATATGTCTAGGGATTATTACAACTGCATCTATTTTATCTTTTTTTCCCTTAAAAAACTTATCATTTATTTCTTCTATATCTTTTCTAGAAGCTATAGTCCACTTTTTATTTTCCCCAAGCTTATTTATATATTCTGCTTCATATAAGTTTAAAAACTTAGTTTGAGCTAAAGTATTTATTTTAGTTATTTTTCCCATATTATCACTCCAATATCTACTATATTTATTCACCTTTTATTATACAATATATTATTGTAATCAGCTTCTAAAATATGTATAATATTTCTAATAAAAGCAAAAGGATGTGAAAGATTGAAAGAAATAGACGAGAAATTTAAAAAGAATTTATTATTAGGAACATTATTAATAGCAATATATTTTATACTTTCAAACTTGGGATATTTTTTAAAGGGCTTTAGAATTTTTATTCAAATAATTAATCCCTTTTTAGCTGCTTTTGCAATTGCCTTTGTATTAAATATTCCTATGACTTTCTTCGAAACAAAAGTTTTCTCCTTTTTAGAAACAAAAAAATATATCAAATATAGAAATTTCAAAAGACCATTATCCATTTTAACTACTTTTATAACAGTCATTGGACTAATCACTGCCCTAGCTTTATTTGTTATTCCACAATTAACTTCTAGTGTTTCTACATTACTAAAAACTATTCCTGGATACATGAGTTCTTTTGAAAGATTAATTTCCCAGTACATTAGTGATTCTGAAATTTCTAAAGAGCTTTTACAAAAAGTCTCCTCAACAATTATGACTGCTTGGAAGGATTTATTTACTGTTGGCGGAGAAATTATATCTAATTCCTTATCAAGCATTTTAAATACAACATTGAATATAACTAGCGGTTTGATAAATTTTATTTTATCAATAATTCTTTCTGTTTATATGTTATCTAGCAAGGAGACCTTAATTTACCAGATAAAAAAATTACTTTATGCCTTTTTAGATGAAAAAACTGCTGATAAGCTTATTTATATTGGAAAAATTAGCAACCTTACTTTTTCGAAATTTATTTCTGGTCAATGTGTAGAAGCTGTGATTTTAGGCGGCCTCTGTTTTATTGGAATGATTTTATTAAGAATGCCTTATGCTCTATTGATAAGTGTACTAATTGCTGTAACTGCCTTAATACCTGTGTTTGGTGCCTTCATAGGAACCATACCTGCTGTTTTTTTAATTCTTTTAATAAGTCCTATAAAAGCCTTATGGTTTATAATTTTTATACTATTCCTACAACAATTTGAAGGAAACATAATCTATCCTAAAGTAGTTGGAAACTCTGTTGGCCTTTCAGCCCTATGGGTTATGATGGCTATGTTAGTTGGAGGAAGTAGCTTAGGAATATTGGGAATGCTTATTGGTATTCCAATCTTTAGCGTTTTATATCAACTATTAAAAGACAAAACAAATAAAAAACTAAAAACAAAGGAAATTGAAATTAAATAAAAAAGGCTGATCCTTTAGGATTAGCCTTTTTTATAATATTTATATCTTAATTATCCTTATTTATCCTATCTAATATCTCCTCACAAAGCCTATGAGTTTCTAAAGCATCTTCTAGACTTATTGATGGCTCCCTGTTTTCTTTTACTGAATTAATAAATTCATCAATAATTGGCTCAAAACCTCTTCTATATAAAATTCTATCCCAATCATTAAATTCTTTTATTTCCTTTTTATTATTCTTGTATATTTTAGAAGTCATTAAATTTTCAACGATTACTTTAGTTCCAGAGGAAATATATTCCACATTTTCTTCATTGTAACCGCTATCTCTATTCATCATAGCAATAGCAGTAGAATTATTTGTCTTTAGGGTAACAACTATATTATATAACAAATTATCCTTCATTAAGAAATTTAGCTCAAAATCTTCTATTTTATCTCTTAGTAAAAATCTTGCAGTATCAAGAACATGTATAAAGTCATCTAAAATAAAAATTTTAGCTTCTTTAGGACTAAATACTCTATTTTTTTCTACTTTAATAGTGGTTGGAATATCCTGTTCTATAAGATTTTTATACATTGGAGCAAACCTTCTATTAAAGCCCACCATTAGTATTTTATTTTTTTCTTTTGCTAGATTATAAGCTCTTACACTTTCCTCATAAGAATAACTAATAGGCTTATCAACATAAACATTAATTCCAGCCTTCAATAACTTTTCTATTATTGAAAAATGACTTTCTGTAGAGCTATGCACAAAAGCAGCATCTATCTCCTTGTCTAAAAGCTCATCTACATTTGAATAAGCTTCATTTATTCTATATTTTTTGGCTAATTTATCTAGTTTTTCCTTGTTTCTTGTGCAAAAGACAAGCTCAATATCTTCTTTTGATGTAATATATGGAAGATATGCTTTAGTACATATATTTCCAAGTCCAATAATTGCAATTCTCATAAAATCCACCTCACACCCTTATTTACATAAGGCTATCAAATTTTTCGCTATTTTCTTTTATAACTTCTATAAAGGCATTACTTAATTCTGGATCAAACTGTGCACCTGAACATCTTTTTAATTCTTCAATTGCCTCTTCATAAGTTTTTCTCTTATTATATGGTCTATTTGATGTCATTGCATCAAAACTATCAACAATGCATAAAATTCTTGCTAAAAAAGGTATTTCCTCTCCTTTTAAACCATAAGGATAACCTTTTCCATCGTATCTTTCATGATGATGTAGTATTATTGGCATCGCTCCTGATAGACTATCTATAGTCTTTATTATTTCAACTCCATTTTCAGGATGCTGCTTAAGCATTTCCCACTCTTCATTTGTTAAAGGCATCTTCTTCATAAGAACTTCCTTAGGGATATTAATTTTACCAATATCATGCATATATGCACCATAAATTAAGTTTTCTTTATCTTTTTTACTTAAATTTAATTTATTAGCCATTAGACGACTGTATAAAACAACCCTTTCTGAATGGCCATATGTATACCTATCCTTAGCATTAATCACGCTAATCAAGGTTTTTACTGAAGATACCACCTCTATGTCTTTATCTTCTATGTCCTTTTCTAACTCTTCTAATATAGATTTATATCTTTCAACTCTGTTCTTATTAAAGAATTTCGCCCTATATAAAGCATCATCAGCACTCTTTAATAATTGTACTTCATCTTTAGCCCTATCTGGGAAAACAGAAACTCCTGCAGAAATTGTTAATACTTTATTAGGTTGATTTTCCTCACCATAAAAGCTTTCTTTTTCAACTGCTTCTCTTATTTTATTTGCTATTTTTATAGCTTCCTCTTCATTAGTTTCTGGTAAGATTATAGCAAACTCTTCCCCTCCATATCTAGCAGCAAAATCATCATCCCTAATATTTGCTTTTACAATTTCTCCAATGGTTTTTAAAACTTCGTCACCCTTTTGATGGCCATTTAAGTCATTATAATGCTTAAAATAATCTATATCAAAAAATATCATTGAAACTGGCTTTTGAACTTTTTCTGATAAAAAAACTTCTTCTTTCAATCTTTCCTGAAAAGATTTATGATTATATAAACCAGTTAAGGCATCAAAATTAACTAATTCTTCTAGTTTTTTAATATGTTCTCCTTCTATTTTTACATAAAAGCCTAAAGTCCATGCTGTTAACATAAATATTCCGGATAAAATTATATCATTTTGAAAGTATGTATTTACTTCCTGATTCGATCCAGAAATTAAATCAAGAAATAATATTAAACATGAACTTATACTTGCTATAGTCAATCCTGTTTTTAAACCTTCTTCAATTGTTACACTACATATTATAAATAAAAATAATATTTTATATGGACTTTGGTATCCACCAGTTACGTTAATTGCATAAAAGAATATAGCTATAAAAATTACCTTTTCAATCCAATTACCATATTTTAAATCTCTTTTACTGAATTTTTTAATTGAAAATGTCCATAAAAAATAAATAAGAAATAAGCCTAATCCCGTAACATAAATTAAAATTGAAGTAGTTTGAGTATAAAACAAGCCTAAATTCACATTTTTGCCATCAAAAATATACCAAAAAAATATAATGCTCGTTAGCATTAAAGAAGATAGTTTAACTATTGATACTATATTATTTATTTGAATTGTTCTATTATCTTTAATCATTTTCATACAATCACCTATTTATTAAACAGAAAGATCGGTTACCCGATCTTCCTCTTTAATTTTATTCGTCTCTTAAGCACTTTGGTTCCTCAGGTTGGTATCCATACCAATAGCATGCAGAAGTTGCAACTGTTGAAGCAATAAGTGTTGCTAATGCTGCTACTGCCATTAGTACCTTATTATTAATTTTTCTCATATTGCTTTCTCCCCTTTCTAAAAAGAATAAATATAAAAAAGGAATCCATTAACTTAAATACTATATGACCTAATTTTGTAAGAGTAAAACTCTGCCATAAAGTTCCTATAGCAATACATAAACTATATACTAAGAAACTTAAATTATTTAGTTTTACACCAAGAAAAATATTTAAAGTAATTATAATCATATAAATTATTAAAGTAATTAAGGATCCCTTCTTTAACCTTTTAATCTTCTTTTCTGATCTTATGGGCTTATTTGGACTATCAACAGGGGCTAATTTATAATTTAAATAAATTGAAACTATGAATATCAAAATACTGATTATTATTGTATAAGTTATATTTATATTGCAAGAAGCTAAAATAATCGCTGGAATAACGGTTCCTACAACTCCAATACTAGCACAGGACAATTCTGTACTTGCATGAGCTCCCCCTGAAGACCTTCTTAAAATACTAACTGTAAAACTTATTATCAAAGCTTCTAATAAAACCCCAAATGCAGCCCCAAATATTATAACAAGTATTACTGATAGAAGTGCATGAAAAAAAGCATGTAATCCATATTCAACAACTTCATATTTTTCTTGATTAAATTTAAGTTCTTCGGATAAATTTTTAGCTAAATTACTTGAAATCCCTTTCAAATTAAACATTTCTAGCATCAACCTTCTTATTATAAAAATAAAATAGTAATATAATAGTTATTGTAATTATTAATGATGGTATCCCTATTAAACATTTAGATACTGGATCTACAAATACTTTATCTATATCTAAGTTAGGAATAAATTTAATAAGAAGCATATTAACTGCTTCAGATAAATATTGAAGAATAAAAGTAATAATTGTTGACTTTGCAGCTTCAGCTAAATTAATTTTGTTATAATTTATTGATAATAACATTATAAACAAAATCGATAGAACAGTATGAGCTCCAAAAACTATAGGCAAAAGCCTAATAATATATATAAATACTGCTGTTATTAAAGCTGAAATTACATATCTTTTTTTATCTAATTTAGTACCTGAAAAAACATATACAGCTAAAATATAGATAAATCCTTCCGGTAAGCCTCTTAATAAAAACTCAATTGGTTGTATCTGTAACATATTAATCCTCCTAAACATCTTAATTAGATTAAATTCTAATTAAATTTTCTTTTGTATTAATTTCTTTTATTACACTATAAATAATTATAAAAACATATGCTCTTATAAAAATATCACCTAAGCTAAGTACAGTATACCCCATATCAAATATATCTGTTAAAAACTTCAGCTTAGTGGATTCATTCCCTAAAATATGTATATTATCTACCTTTCCAAAGGCATCTAAATCTGCATAACCTGTTATACGTGAAAGAGTTGGAAATACAGGCATAAATCCATTATTAGCTTTTATGGCTATATCATTTAAAAATCCTCCAATAAATATAAAAGCTGCACCTATTATAGCTTGTACATACTTTTCATAATAAAATATTAATGGTAAATAAGAACACAAATAAATAATTTTTAATATGTTAACATATTTAATCATGAAATAATTGCCCATAAAAATATTGATTTGAGCAAATAAATATATTATTTCTAAGGCTAATACTGGATATATTGTCCAACTTTTAAAAATTCCCTTTATTTTATATCCTTTAATTTTAGAAAAAATTAAGGAGATAATTATTGCCTCTAACATAGATTCACCTTTTAAAGCATTCAAATAAATTACAAAATTCTTATTCCAAAAATACCACTGTTACATTATACCATTATAGAGCAATATTTTCCATATTATTTTACAAATTTATATGATATTTTATTTAATTATATTAAAAATTTTATACAAGTTTGTAAAAAAAGAACTATATCTAAAATAATTTAAAAGATATAGTCCTTTTGTTTTTAATATTCTATTTATCTTCTCCATAAATATTTAAGGAAAATCCCTTTTCTAGAGCTTCCCTTGCATATTCCTTAGCCCCAAATAAAGATAAATCCCTATAATTTCCGCATTGAATTTCATTAGCTGCTGGAATTTCTCTAGCTTCTAATACCTTCTTTAATGCGTCTTCAAGGGCTTCCTTTATTTCTGAAGCTTCCCTATCTCCCCATATGCTTAAATAAAATCCAGTTCTACATCCCATTGGAGATAAATCTATAATTCCAGTTAGACTTTCTCTTAGAAAATTTGCTAGTAGATGCTCTAAACCATGCATTGCTGCTGTTCCAAAAGCTTCTTTATTAGGTTGTAAAAATCTAATATCAAACTTAGTAACCTTGTCTCCCATTTCTCCATTTAACACACAGCACTTTCTTATATATGGCGCCTTAACAATTCTATGATCTAATTCAAAACTTTCTACCTTTTCCATAACTAAACCTCCTATTTTCAATTAATCATTAAAATTTACCTTCACTGATTCCGCTTCAACATTATTTATTGTATTAATTTCTAATTAGCAATAATACAATTGATATTAAGCTGAATGCTAGACTTACTGCATTTATGTATATTACTACTTGTTTTGGTGAAAATCCTTTTGCCTGTAATCTAAAATGTATTTGACTTCTGTCAGCTTGATAAACTGGTTTTCCATCAATAAATCTCTTTATTATTACAAATATATTATCAAATATAGGTACTGCCAAAGCTAATATTGGTATAAAAATACTCATTAAGGTAGCTTGTTTAAAAGCTCCATCTAAAGCAATTATGCTTAAAATAAAACCAAGAAAATTTGCTCCCGAATCTCCCATATATACCTTTGCTGGATATTTGTTATAAATTAAAAATCCTAAAGTTATAGCTGCTACCATCAAGGAAAGTACTATTGACCCCTCTTGCCTCAATATTATTGCAGCTCCTAAAAAGGTAATAGATGATATACAGGACAAGCCACCTGCCAGGCCATCCATCCCATCACACCAATTAATCACAGTTGTAACGCCAAATATCCAAGTAATTGTTAATATTAATTGAATTACTGGGGATAATTCTATATATATTTCTGTTAAAGGGTTAGTAAAACCTCTAAATATTATACCTGCCTTATAAATAATAAAAGCAGAAAAAAGTTGAATAATCAGCCTTGGATAGATAGGAAATTCCTTCCCCTTTGTCTTATAAAAATCATCTAATAAGCCAATAGCAATTATTAATGTAGAAGCTAAAAATATAGATAGTTTAACAGAAAAGTCGGAATAATCATAAAAAATAAAATAGGTAATAAAAAAAGCTATATACATAGCTAATCCACCTGTAAGAGGAGTTTCCTTACTATGTTTTTTTCTTTTAGTAGGTTTATCAGTAAAACCAATTTTAAAAGCAAATTTGATTAAAATCGGAGTTAATAAATATACTATTATAAATGCTAATATAAATGCTAAAACATATTGCATATTATTCTCCTTAAATTTAAAATATTAATGTTGACCTTGAAGCTAATTATTTTAAATTAAAATTTCTATAATTTGTTGAATAATTGCAAAACAGCTTCAATTTTTTTCTTCAGTCATATAATTTATTATTAATTATACTATTATTATGATTAATTATCAATTAATAAAAGATTACATAATTATTAACAAGGGAGTTATTTATATGAGTATTTTGACCTTTTTCTTAACAGGTGTTGGACTATCAATGGATGCCTTTGCAATATCATTAACCAAAGGCTTTTGTATAAGAAGGGATATTATTAAAAAGTCTTTTATAATATCTTTATTTTTTGGACTATTTCAAGGGATAATGCCACTATTGGGCTGGCTTTGTGGTATTTATTTTGAAAGTTATATTAAATCTATAGATCACTGGATAGCCTTTCTTCTACTAGGATATTTAGGCTGTAAAATGATTTATGAAAGTGTTAAAAATAAGGAAAATGAAGAATTAGAATGCTCCTTAGAGGATGATAAGTTAGATTTAAAGGAATTAACTGTGCTTTCAGTAGCAACAAGTATTGATGCCTTAGCTGTTGGAATCAGCTTTGCCTTTTTAAGCATAAATATAATTCAAGCCTCATTAATAATATCAATTACAACTTTTATTATCTGCTTCTTGGGAGTTTCCTTTGGAAAAGTAATAGGCAATTACATTCAAAAATATTCAGAAATATTAGGTGGAATTATTCTGATAGGAATTGGAATTAAAATCTTAATAGAGCACCTTTTTATCAGTTAACAATTAATAAAGATTGCGAAACAATCTTTATTAGTGTGTAGTTTACAGTGTACAGTTGAGGAAATAATTCAACTTAAGCTGAATTATAAGAAATATAATTTTAGAAACTACGCAGTAGTTTCTTCCTTAACTGCTAACTGCACATTATAAACTGTAAACTAAAAGATTGCTTCGCAATATTTTATAGGTATTCATCTGTAATTACTAGTCCTCCATGACTATATTTTGCAATTTCTTTCTTAGTTAACTTTTCTCCTGCTAAAATTCTTGGTAATAATACATCAAAGCTTGTTGATTTTGAAAAAATGACTCCTCCTGGTAAG
>Ga0134092_1000087_pt1 | contig 90515 bp, 75 predicted proteins | sample 3_6taG_FD_94454 | JGI IMG/M metagenome (GOLD analysis project Ga0134092, IMG submission 94454) | Switchgrass degrading microbial communities from high solid loading bioreactors in New Hampshire, USA - 3_6_20_6_A3 metaG | ecosystem: Engineered > Bioreactor > Semi-continuous > Anaerobic >... | reverse complement strand
TTCGCTCCCTTCGAGTGGTTTTGTTAGCACTTAATCTATTCGACATGTTGGGGTGAAACCCCTTTTTGTATCTATTAAATTTTAGTAAAATCAATGGTTAAGAAATATGAAATTTACTCAATTATTAAATTTAAGTCAAGCTGAGTTTCGCCCATAATAATTCATTTATATTTTACAATTATAATAATGGAACTTGTAAACAAAAATTCATTCAAATCTTATATGGTAATTCATAGTTAATTAACAAATTAAGAATTTTATTTTAATTTCTCCATTGCAGCTATGCAAACTGAATTAAGTTATTTTTCTGCTTATGAAATTTTCATGGTTCCTGTTTCTAAAAACCTCTTGTGCCATGACAGAGCTTCTTCTATTAAAAGAGGTGTATGCCCGAAATTATGTCCTGCTAAAGCCTTCTTATAATAATCTTTTAGCATTTCTTTATATTCTCCACTTGTACAGTTTTGAATAATAGTTCTTGCTCTTTCTTTTGGACTTAATCCTCTTAAATCTGCAACCCCTTCTTCAGTTATTATTACTTGAACATCATGCTCTGTGTGATCGCAATGTGATACCATTGGTACTATACAAGAAATATTTCCATTTTTCGCTGTAGTTTGAGTTACAAATATTGATATATAAGAATTTCTTGCAAAATCACCTGAGCCTCCTATTCCATTCATAATTTTACTACCCATAATGTTGCTAGAATTTACATTGCCATATAAATCTACTTCTATTGCTGTATTAATACCTATTACTCCTAATCTCCTAATAACCTCAGGATTATTGCTTATCTCTTGCGGTCTTAATATTATCTTGTCTCTATATTTATCTATGTTCTTGTAAAAATCATGTCGTTTGTTTTTTGATAGTGTAAGGGATGTAGCAGAAGCCATATCAACTTTCCCAAAATCGATCAGATCCAGTACAGAATCTTGCAATGCTTCTGAATATACTGTCAAATTTTCATATCTAGTGTTTTTTAACCCAGCTAAGACTGCATTTGCAACACTTCCTACTCCTGATTGCAGCGGAAGCAGATTTCTAGGTAGTCTATTGTGTCTCACTTCACAATCTAAGAAATCTATCAAGTTACCTGCCATCTTTTTTGAAATCTCGTCCACTGGTGCTAATTCTATATCAGTATCTTTTATATCTGATATTACAATGCCTACTATCTTGTCAGGATTACAAGGAATATAACTTTTCCCTATTCTATCGCCAGTTTTTAAAATAGGTATTGGCTTTCTATAAGGAGGACTGTCAGGGCTATATATGTCATGTATTCCTTCTAATTCTAAAGGTTGACTAATATTTAGTTCCACAATTACCTTTTCTGCTTTTTCAACATAGATATTTGAATTACCCACAGATGTCGATGGTACTATTCCTACATCTTCTGTAATTGCTACAGCTTCAATTAGGGCTATATCAATATCTCCTAAAAAACCATACTTAACCCATTGTGCATAATTACTTAAATGCATATCACTATACTCTATTTCTCCATTGTTTATACAGTTTCTTATTGATTTATTGGTCTGATATGGAAACCTTCTTTTTATTATTCCAGCTCTCGATAAAACTCCATCGAGTTCGTCTCCTACTGAAGCACCTGTCATAAGAGTTATTTCAATTTTATCTCCATTTTCAGCTCTTTTCCCTAGAGCTAATGGTACTGCCTTAGGATACCCTACAGGAGTAAAACCGCTTGTCCCAACTTTCATACCTGATTTAAATAACATAGCAGCTTCATCTGCAGTAATAATTCTGTCTCTTAGTTCTTTACACCTTATTCTCTCTTCTAACATTAGTTAACACCCCCAAGTTATCACTCAATTAATCCTGCAGTTTTTTCCAAACAAGCAAGAACCTCTGAATAAACAGAGGCCCTTGCACATTAGCATTGTAGCTATAATGCATCAATAGCTACATTCATATACATAAGTTTCATCATAACCAACTATTACCCTGTAATAACCCTTAAGTAACTTATCTGTATTTTCATCTCCAGTATCTACTAACAGAGGTCTTCCTTTTAAGCTTATAAGTTTGCTCGGAGTAGAAATAACAATTATGTTTTCTTTCCCAGCTGCTTTTATGATCTTTGGACTTAGTTGCTGATTACCTCTGCCAAATATATAGCCTTGTCCTCCTATAGGTGATACAACTATTTTAAATTTATTATCCTTAACAATATTTAATATATCTTTTTCATTAGCATCATTTAGCAATAGCTTTTTGTTTTTTATAACATCAACTCCCAGTAAAGTACAAGGCAGTTTTAATTGATCTAATATTTTTTTTGTTGTTGTCCCTGATCCTATGAGATAGATGCAGTCATCTTCCATATTATCAATTATATAGTCTGCTATACCTTCTAAGCATATATTGTCACTAAATACTCCTCCTGCTTTAAGGGACTGAACAAGCTCTTTTTCATAGGGAACTTTCATATAGCCAAACAACTTTGCTACTACTTTACCTTCTCTGAAAGCCTCTTCATCTATGTCCATGACCTCTGATTCCCTTAATTCAATATTAGTATTTTCAAAGAAGCCCTTAACAACTCTTCCTGCGTTTAATGGATTGGTTGCAAATACAGCAGAATGCATCTTTACTCCAGTAGGAATACCTATTACGGGAACTCTGTCTCCAACGGAATTATATATATTTCTAGCCGTTCCGTCTCCTCCTGCGAACAAAATTAAATCGACTCCTTTTTCTACCATCATTAAAGCAGCTTTTTCAGTATCTTTAAAAGTGGTTTTTTTACTATTTATTTCTCCTATAACTATAGGAGTAATTCCTACATCAATACATTCGTTTTCTCCCATATCTCCAGGATAAGTTAATATTTCTATTCCAGGAATATTCTTAATAATGTAGTCTAACGCTTTTCTCGCTTTTTGAGGAGATTCTGGTAGGGCTCCTAGTTTTAAGGCTTTCTCTAAGGTTTCTTCTCCATCTGTCCCCTTTAATCCTACTCTTCCACCCATTCCTGCGATTGGATTTACAATAAGGCCTAGTTTTTTTGACATATATTCACCTCAGTTATTTTAATCCTTTTTTTCTCTTATAAACTCTCCAAGATACAATTAAATCTTCTGGATTTGTAATTGGATCTGTTGGTATTAGAGATATTGGAGCATTATGTGGTGCTGTCCTTACAATCTCTGGATTCTCATAAGCTTCCTGTGAAACCTTTTTAAGAATACTTACATACTCGTCTATCTCATCCTTTGAATATGTTTCATTTGGTTCTGGTGTAAAAGGTTCTGGAACTAGATAAGGTGGATGACTTTGGTAATATTCTTGTACTCCATAATCCATACATCTTCTCTCAACTTCATTTGTACCTATTCCAGTCTCCTCTTTCAACTTCTGCCAGCTATAACGTACTTGTTCCATTCTATAATTACCTTCTGAATAAGGTGCAGATATTCCACGTACCTCTGTAAGCAACCTTTTCATTAAGTAATTATTATTAAGTATTGAGAGCTCAGATACTTCTTTTAAGCCATCTGCTCCAATAGACATTATCCAAGAATAAGCTCTTAGCACTGCAGCTACTACTCCATAGAACTTCCTTATCTTACCAATGCTTTCTGGCCTATCATAATCAAGATAGTATTTACTACCATCATATTTAACCACTGGAACTGGTAGATATTTAGCTAGAAAGTCTTTAACACCTTGTGCTCCACAACATGGCCCCATTGAACCGTGAGGTGATGAAAATGCCTTATGCAAATTATAATGGCACATATCATATCCAACTTCTTTTGCTCTTGTTATTCCAAACAAACCATTAGCATCCGCTATGTCTGCAATGCACAGTCCACCAGCTTCATGTACTATATCTACCATTTCCTTAACGTTTACATTGAAGATCCCTGTATCTTCAGGGTTCGTAATAAATAATCCTGCTGTTCTATCTGAAACTACTGACTTTAGAGCCTCTATACTTGGATATCCTGTCTCTTTATCTGGCATTAATGTTATTACTTTGAACCCCTTAGTATGAGGAGCAGCTGAATTGACAGGATGTGAAAAAGCAGTTGTAATTATTTCATTTCTTTTTTCTCCTTCTCCCCTATCAGTATGATAAGCCTTAAGTATTGAAGCATTTGAAAAAACTGCTTGAGCTCCACCTCCAGGCTGAAAAACAAATGCATCCATTCCTGACAATTCTTTTAAGAATTGCTCCATTTTATACATTATCTCAAGTATTCCTTGTGTAGTACTTTCATCTTGTAATGGATGAAGTTCTGAGAATTTATGGTTCGCAACAAATTGCTCATGAATCTTAGGACTGTACTTCATTGTACAAGTTCCTAGCCCTATATCAATGTTTATATCTTGTCCCAAAGTTTCTTGAGACAATCTTAAAAAGTGTCTAAGAACTTGTGGCTGAGCAAGCTCAGGTAATTTTGGTTTATTTTTTCTTTTCATACCCTTTGGTATTACTTCATCAATATTTCCTACTGTATTAACAACCTCATTGTCAATTCTAGGAAGCAATATCCCCCTCTGACCAGGTGTGCTTAGTTCGAATATAATAGGTTCATCCCATTTTGCCTGATGAAAGTTTCTTAGTTTTACATCTTTACTCATCTACACCATTCCTTTCTTTGATGTATTAATTTTAGGCTAAAAAGTCCTTTTAAATTCTTTATTTTAATATTTGTGACAATTCATTAGCTAATCTATCTATATCGGACTTTTTAGTTAGTTCTGTAACACAGTACAATGCACTTTGCCCTAATTGCTTAAATTCCTTAGATAAATCTTTTCCGCCAAAAATACCTCTGTTTAATAACTCTTTATTTATTTCTTCTACAGTTTTGTTTGAATCATCAAAGTTCAAAATAAATTCTTTAAAGTTTGTACTCTTATCAAAAAGAACTTTTACACCTTTTACTTTTGAAAGAACTTTTACTGCATATTGGCTTTTATACATAATATTTTCTCCTAGTTCATACATTCCCTCTGGTCCCATTAAAGATAAATATACTGCGGCAGTTATAGCCCATAATCCAGTGTTTGTTCCTAAATATTCTACTGCTTTTTCTCTACTACCATAGCTGGTTCTTTGGTTTAATGAACGTGAAAATCCAAACTCTCCCTTTTCATTTTCATATAAACTATAGAAATGATTAGGAAAGTTCATTATAAACTTTGGATCATCTTTACTAGCTATATATCCTGATTGTCCACTGCCATATCCCATGTGCATTCCTAAGCATTGGATATCACCACAAGTTATATCTGCTCCGTATGTTACTGGTGCTTCTAATATTCCTAAAGATGAAGGATCCGCAGATACTACAAACAATGCTCCATGTTCATGAGCAATTTTCCCTATTTCTTCACCATGTTCTTCAATAAATCCTAGATAGGATGGATTTTCAATGAATACACCTGCAGTATCTTCTGAAATTTTTCTCTTTAAGTCATCTAAATCCATTTGACCTGTTTTAGGGTCATAGTCTACTAATGTAATAGTCATAAAATCACAATAATTTCTTAACTGTGATAAAATTTCTGGATTCATTGTACTAGGCACCAAGAGTTCTTTCCTACCTGTTATACGATGTGTCATACGTAGTGATGTGCAGGTAGCTTGTCCACCATCATAAGTAGCTAGCGACACAACATCCATGTCTACTAATTCACTCATAAGACTTGTAAACTCAAAAATTGCTTGACACTTACCATGATCTGTATATGTCCCACCACAATATGCAGTTAGAAATTCACTCCTTCTATTTACTTCATCACATACGGCTGGTACATAATGTCTATAGCACCCTGCACCTAAAAAACTTAAATATTCATTACATGATATATTTTTGGATAATATGCCCTCTACATGTTCTTTTAGCTCAATTTCAGAAAGTAAAGGTTCTGGTAAATTTAGTTTTCCTTTCATTCTTAGTTTTTCTGGTATATACGAATATAATTCTTCAATGTTTTTTATCCCTAATTCATCCATCATTTCTTTTTTTATACTTTCTACACTGTTTGGCATATAGGGATAAACTATGTTTTTCTTTTTTTCCATGTTAACCCTCCTCAAATTTTATATATTTTTATTTAATGTTGAAGAATAAGAATCTATTGAAATTTCCTCCAAAGTCTTGAGGAATAAAATTATTATCACCGCCTTAATTTATAAAGTTAAATTTTAAGAAGAACACCTTTATAAAGATGTTCTTCTTAATTTTAACTATTATGGATGCAATATTATCTTTATTGCTTTTCTTTGATCAATTAGTTCTAAAGCTTTATCAATATCTTTAAGGGCAAATATATGAGATATCGTTGGTTCTACGCTTACTCTGTTTGATTCTACTAGTTCAATACATTCTTTGTAATCCTGCCAAGTATAGCATAAGCTACCTTTTATCTGAATTTCACGCCTTACTATTTGTGCTATATTAGCTGTAGTAGGTTCATGGGATATGCCTATCATTATTACTGTTCCCTTTTTTCTTGATGAACTAAGTACAGTTTCAAACACACTAGCACGACCAGTAGCATCAAATACAATGTCAGCCATTCTGCCATTAGTAAGTTCACTAATTTTAGTGAACAAATTTTTATTTGAAATAATAGTTTCATCTGCTCCTAGTTTTTTCGCTAATTCTAGTCTTTCTTCATCGCCCTTGACTCCTACACTTATAATTTTCTTTGCTCCCTCTAGTTTTGCAATTTGAATAATATATAATCCAATAGGACCTGGCCCAAAAACAACTACTGTGTCTTCACTTCCAATAGAAGCCATCTTTACAGAGTGATAAGCAGATGCTACAGGATCAATTGAAGCACCTTGCTCATATGTCATATTATCTGGTAATCTGTGAACAACTTTTTCAGGTACAGTTACATATTCAGCAAAAGCTCCATCTACATGAATGCCTGTTTCTTTAATATTGTCACATAAAGTTTCTAAACCTTTTCTGCAAAAATAACAACGACCGCAGCTAATTACTATAGCAGGAGTTACTTTATCACCTACTTTAAAATCTTTCACTTTGCTTCCAATCTCAACTATATCTCCAGCAAATTCATGTCCAGGAATTAATGGAATTGGTACTTCTCTAATCCCTTTAAGTATAGGTATATCTGTTCCACAGATACCAACTGCTTTAACTTTAATTAGTACTTCATCATCCTTTGGTCTAGGTATTTCTACTTCCTTAATTGCATAACCTGAACCTCTTTTATCTTTAACAATTGCCAACATTATAAAACCCTCTTTCTTTAATTGATGTTATTACAACATCATTATACAATATAGGTCTTAAAACAGTATTGCAATTAAGGAAAAATTATCCTTACTCTATAAAATGTCTTACCAGCCTTTTATTATATTACCTAATAATAATCCATAGTAGTTGCCTATGATATATCCTAAAATACCTGTTAGTATTGTAGGTAATATCAATTTATTCCAACCTTTTGCAATAGCCATCGCAGCTGATGTTGTAGGTCCTCCAACGTTAGCATTGGCAGCTAACATCATTTCCTCTAAATCGAATTTGAATATCTTGCCACATATCAATGTAAATATCAAATTTGTAAAAACAATTATTGCACAGAATACTAGCAATAAAGGTGATTTTGTAACAATAAGTCTTATTGATGCTGGAACACCGATAACAGCAAAGAATATATGAATTAAGAATGTACCTATTTCTTGAGCACCACCTAAATTGTTGAAGAAATCAGAAAACTTAGTTGCTAAAATAGCAGTAATAGTTGTAATAATCAAATATTGATTTCCTAAAAATCCATTTAATAAATCTAATGCAAAATTACCTGTAGGTATAACTCTTGCAAAGAATTTAGCTATAGTTGAAGAGATTGCAACAATTACAAACGCAATTGAGAAAACAAATGCAATATCCTTTAATGAAACATTTTTAGGTGCCCAGAATTGAGCTGCCTTAGTTTGTCCATCTTCTGTAACTCCACTTTTTTCTATTTCGTCAATTATTGGATGAGAAAATCTCTTTAAGAAGAAATTCATCGTAGGAATTGCCATTAAAACAAAGAAATATAGTGCCATCAAAAGGTTGTCTGCAACAACAGATGCTGTAACAACATCACCTGAAGCATTAAATGCGTCTGCCATAGCTACAAGGTTTACACTACCTCCAGTATATGTTCCTACCATCATTGCAGCAGGTTTATATATTTCTGGAATATGATTTTTTAAAAGAGCACAAGCAATAAATGTTCCTATAATAGTTCCTAACCCGCTTAGTAAATAAATTACTAGCTGCCTACCACTTTCTCTCCAAATCTTCTTAATATTAGCATTAAAGAGCAGCATAGCGATTGATAATGGTACTACATAGGTCCATACATTATCATAGGTTGGAGCATCAGTTGGTATTATTCTTAAATTAGATAATATCATTGTAAGTACAAGTGCAATTACACATCCAGTTAATTTACTTGCCCATTTGTATTTTTGCTCTAACCAAATACTAATTGCAGCAACCGCAGTTAAAATAGCCCAAAGTGCCCACACATTATCAGGACTAATAAGTGCACTCATTTGTTACTCCTCCTTTATAAATAGCAAATTAATGTGTTAAGAAATTCAACAAATTATGGATGTTAACGTTTTCTAAAATTTCACATGCTTCTAATAATACCTTGAAATAATTTTTCATCACCTTTTTCTAAAGAATCTATCTATATAATCCTTTAACTGTAAATAACTTAGTTTAAAATATGTGAAAAATAAATAGTCTTGTCTATATTACTACTTTCCCAACTATCCCCCTTTCTTTTAAGTTTAAATAGAAAGGTGATGATACTTTTCATTGAATTTCTTACACATAAAAGATTATATGCATTTATTGTGCCAAGGAACTAAACTCTAAAAATAAAAATTTTAAATTAGTAAATGTAATTTTTCCTAAAAATCACTATATTTAAGTTCTTGTTTATAAAGATTTTAAAGCAGAATTTACTATTCGTTATAAAAAAATAGTCTAAAAGATACAATTTTGTATCTAATAGACTATATTTTTTATAAATATTGCAAATTTTTAAAAAAATATCGTTTTATGTCGATACATTAATGTATCAAGTGATACGTTAATGTATCAATTCGATAAATTGATTCCATAGCGGTTTGCTTTCCTCACAATTGTTGGTTGACTAACTCCAAGTGCTTTAGCAGCTTTTCTCGTACTTCCATATTTCTTCAATGCATTAGCAATGAGCTCTTTTTCTACAATAGCTAGAGCCTCATCTAAGTGAATTTCTTTATCATTAAGATTATACAATAATTTAACTTCTTTTTTGTCAATCATATTAAACACATATTCTTCTGTAATTATATCATTAGGGCAAATCAAAACTAGTCTTTCAACTAAATTTTTCAATTCTCTAACATTGCCAGGCCATGAATACAGACTCAATAACTTAATAGCAGAATTATCAAAAGCCTTGTTTCTATTATACTTCGAATTAAATAAATCTAAAAAGCGAATTGCTAATAATGCAATATCATCTCTTCTCTCTCAATGGAGGAATTCTTATAGGAATAACATTAAGTCTGTAATACAAATCTTCTCTAAAAAGCCCCTTTTTAACTTGCTCTTTTAAGTCTAAATTAGTAGCAGCTAATATTCTCACATTTATTTTTCGTTCTTTTATACCACCTATTCTAGTGACTTGCTTTTCTTGTAATACTCTTAGCAGCTTTGACTGTATATTCAAAGGAATCTCGCCAATTTCATCAAGTAATATTGTACCATTATCTGCTAATTCAAACATACCTGGCTTGCCACTATTTATTGCACCAGTAAATGCTCCTTTTTCATATCCAAATAATTCAGATTCAAATAAAGTCTCTGGTATAGACGCGCAATTAACCTTTATAAATGGTCCATCTCTTCTTATACTTTTTCTATGGATCTCCTTAGCAATAACTTCTTTTCCAACTCCAGTCTCACCTGTTATCAGTACTGTAGCATCTACATCAGAAATTTTATTAATAAGCTCTAGAATCTCTTCCATCTCTTTGCTGTTGGCTACAATATCTCTCCTATTCAAATATTCCATACGTAGCTTTTCTAAATCATAGTCGTACTGTTCCCTCAATAGTTTTCTCGTACTGCTCTATTTTATTCTCTAGATTTACAAGTTCTGTCATATCTCTTAAATTTGTAACAACCATAATTATATTTCCACTTTCATCAAATACAGGACTGCTAGTAATTAAGCATCTCTTACCATTTTTAAATTTATCAATTAAAGTTACTGGCTCTCTCCGTTCTAATGCTAACAAACTTGCAGATTCTAAGAAAAGTCCTTTCTTTATTAAATCTTCCATATGCCAGCCTATAACCTCTTCTTTTTTTATGCCACTTATTCTAGTATAAGCTTTATTAACAAATATGGTTACTCCCTTGCTATCAGTAATATATACTCCATCGTGCATAGAATCTAAAACACTTTTCCAGGTCATGCTTAACTCAAATTCTTTATCATTTTTATTAACTATATCATTCTGCATAATATAACACCTTCCCCTTAGCAAGAGTTATCATCGCTAAGCCCCCAGCTTACTTAATAATTTTAAAATATTTCTATTTTATTTGCTGTTCTTTTATGCAATTGTATCTACAGTTTGATAAAAAGCGGTGTGCTTGCATATTCCAATGTTTGTCTCTAGAAATTCCTATTAAATACAGATATTGCAATCAATGGCATAATGATAAAGCCTATATCTCCTTCTTTCTAATTCTTTATTTAAAGTAAATATTACTTAAAAATGTAATAGACTTGTCCACTTCAAAATGTACAGTTTTTAGATTTCAAAATTGGTATACCTTAAGTCTTATTTCTCATCCATTAGGTTTATGTATTTTTATACTACTCACATTTCACCAACCATAAATTTCATATATTAACTACTACTTTCCACATACTTTAAAAAGTTTCTCTTATCTATTATTTTTCAAGTAGTTTTTTAGTATTAAATCCAACTTGGCTTTTAGATTTAACGCTATCATCAAATTACCATACACACCTTACTTATCCTGAATCTTCACCTCTACTTTTTCACAAATCCAATTTTTACAAGATTAATTATTGTAAATCTTACACTACGACTTCTATTTCTAATAGTTCAATCACACATCACCGCATAAATATCATTTGAATCTTTCATTTTTATAATGTACCTATCACATTTTCTGAAATAATAACTTAAACTTTCACTCCACATATTTGTCCATATTACTTTCCCTATTATGAATAGCTTTAAAACAACTGGCATCCTTATCTTAACTAACGGTTGGAACTATTATCTTCATATTGCACTATCACCAATTAGTTTATGCTCATTCTGGGTACATAGCAAGAAAGAAAGCTAAAATGCTTTCTTTCTTGCTCATATATTATATTATTCCTCAGAAAATAACTCCTCAAATTCCTTAGCATCTAATGTTTCTTTTTCAAGTAATGCTTCTGCTACTTTATGAAGCTTATCTATATTTTCACTTAATAACTTTTCTGCCTGGCTATAAGCTTTATCCACTATCCTTCTCATTTCTTGATCTATAGCTGCTGCTATTTCTTCGCTATAGTTTCTGCTTCTTGCTAAATCTCTGCCAATAAACACTTCGTCATCATCTGTACCATATGTCATAGGACCTAATTTTTCACTCATTCCATATTGTGTAACCATATTTCTAGCTATCTTTGTTACTCTATCTAGGTCATTTTGTGCACCAGTACTTATATCTCCTAGCACAAGCTGTTCAGCAACTCTTCCACCTAGCATATGGACTAATCTAAGCTCCATTTCAGTTTTAGTTGTATAATTCTTGTCTTCCTCTGGAAGATACATAGTAAATCCTCCCGCTCTTCCTCTAGGAATTATAGTAACCATATGAACTGGATCTGAGCCAGGAAGAAGTCTTGCTGCCACAGCATGACCTGCTTCATGGTATGCAGTAAGCCTTCTCTCTTTTTCACTAATAACCCTGCTTTTTTTCTCAGGACCTGCTACTACTTTTGTTGATGCTTCTTCGATAATAGACATAGGAATTTTTTTGAGGTTATGTCTAGCTGCCAAAAGTGCAGCTTCATTTACTAAATTTTCTAAATCTGCTGGAGTAAATCCAGGAGTTCTCCTTGCAACCACTTTTAAATCTACGTCTTCAGCTAAAGGCTTACCTTTTGTATGAATCTTAAGGATTTCCTCTCGTCCTTTTATATCAGGAACCCCAACATATATCTGCCTATCAAATCTACCTGGTCTTAACAATGCTGGATCTAGTATGTCAGGTCTATTTGTTGCTGCCATAATAATTATGCCTTCATTTTCGCCAAATCCATCCATCTCAACTAACAGCTGGTTAAGTGTCTGCTCTCTTTCGTCATGTCCTCCACCTAAACCTGCCCCTCTTCTTCTACCAACTGCATCAATCTCGTCTATAAAAACAATACAGGGTGAATTTTTCTTTGCTTGTTCAAATAAATCTCTTACACGAGAAGCACCTACTCCAACAAACATTTCAACAAAGTCTGAACCACTTATACTGAAAAATGGAACTCCTGCTTCTCCCGCTACAGCCTTTGTTAAATAAGTCTTTCCTGTTCCAGGAGGTCCTACCATAAGAACTCCCTTTGGAATTCTAGCTCCCAATTCAAAATATTTTCTAGGATTTTTAAGAAAATCAACTATTTCTTTAAGTTCCTCTTTTTCTTCCTGTAAGCCTGCTACATCTTCAAATGTAATTCTTTTCCCTTCATCTTTGTGCATTTTAGCTCTACTTTTACCAAATGACATTACTCTACTGCCGCCACCTTGTGACTGCTGCATAAATACAAACCAAAATACAACAAAAACTAGGATTGTAAATATAGTGGGAAGTGCTGAAAGGATAATTGGAGTCTGTGGTTGAGGTTCTCCAGACACGCTCTTAATCCTGCCCTCCTCTATAGGCTTTCTTAAATAATCCTCATAGAATCTATCTGAACTAGTAGGCAAAGTCAGAGTAAAAGTTGTATTATCTTTGAGCCTACCTTTGACGGTATCTTCATTTTTAACTATCACGATGCTTTCTACATTGTCTTTATTTATTTCTTCAATAAGTGTGGTATAATCTATTTGCCTCGTCTCTTCTACATTTTTCGTAAGCATCTGAACTGCAAACACTAGTATAATGAATATAAGCAAATAAAAGCTTATACCTCGAAAGTATCTTTTCAAAAATAGTCCTCCCTTCAAACTAAGCTGTTAATATCATCTCTATATTTTAACATAGTAGCAATAAAAAGACAATAATAGTCAAATTTTATTTTTCTAATATATGTCTATATGCTTCTTCCTTAAGCACACATATATCTCTAAGATTTCTATATTTTTCTGCAAAGTCTATTCCGTAGCCTACAACAAATTCATCAGGAATATCAAAACCCTTGTATGCCAGTTCTACATTAATTAATCTTCTTTCAGGCTTATCTAAAAGTGTACATATTTTTACGCTAGCAGCTCCCCTAGATCTTAAATTATTAACAAGATAGTTCAAAGTAAGACCAGTATCAATGATATCTTCAACTAATAATATATGTTTACCCTCTATACTACCCTCTAAATCTTTTAATATTCTAACTACACCAGAAGATTTAGTAGAATTACCATAACTAGAAACTGCCATAAAATCTATAGAAAGAGGTATTTCGATATTTTTTGTAAGATCGCCTAAAAACATAAATGCACCTTTAAGTACACCTACAAGCATTAAATCCTTGCCTTGATAATCTTTTGTAATTTCTTGCCCTATTTCTTTGACTCTCTTCTGAATGTCATCATATGAAACAAGTACTTGCTTTACATCACTTTTCATTAAGATATCCTCCTCTAATTAACTTAATGTTTTTTATATTCCAATACCAATACCTTTGAAGTATTGCTGTTTATTTTAAACTCTTCACTTATTCGATATCCTACCACCCACATTATTTTTCCACTGTTCTCTACTATAGGTATGTAATCTCTTTTATCCTTAGGAATTTTTTCATCAATAAAAAAATCCTTAAGCTTTTTAGACCCATTCATTCCCAACGGAATAAATCTATCTCCATCTTTTCTATTTCTTATGTTGAGTCTGCCATTTATTTTATCATAATCAAAGTACTTTATGAACCTATTAGTTACATCAATATTTACCTCTGATATGTTTACTACCTTTGAAGTAATAGTAGAACCTAATTCTTTAATATATACAGTATCACCTACATTAAAACAGTAACTAAAAGATTCTTTACCACTCTTATTTTCCTTTTTGATTATTAAATTTCCATAGCTTACTGCTACAGAAATATTATGAGGCATGTCTAAGGATTTTCCGGTCACGTTTTCATTTGCTAAGCTTATAATATTATTTATATGCTTCTCCTCTATCCCTTTTAGACTCTTATTTAGCTTTTCAATACTTCGTCTAATAATTCTTGACTTAATAGAATAATGTTCATTATTTAGGCTCCCCATATATAATACTATACTATTATCGGACTCTTCTACAACTATATTTTTATATTTTTCTTCTACAATTTCAGATATTAACTCACTATCCATCTGCATTAGTTTAGATGTTCTAGAAAGTGTATCAACAATGCCTTTATTATAGTGCTCCATTATATATGGTATGACCTCAAGTCTAATTCTATTTCTGCCGTATATGGTTTCAAGATTAGTTCTGTCAATTCTTACAGGTATATTATTTTTATTACAGTATTCTTCTATTTCTTCTCTACTTACTTCAAGCAAAGGTCTTATAATATTATTATTCTTATATTCCATTCCCCTTAAGCCTTCTAGTCCTGTCCCTCTAAAAAATCTCATCAGCAAAGTCTCTGCCTGATCATTTTTATTATGAGCTACTGCAATTTTCCCTCCGCCAATTTCATTTAATATTTTATTAAAAAAATCATATCTAATTACTCTTCCTGCTTCCTCTGAAGTAAGTTTATTTTTTCTTGCATACTCATTCATATTCACCTTAGTTGAATAAAATGGAATAGAAAGTTCTTTAGAAATATCTTTAACAAATTCTTCGTCAGCATCAGCTTCTTCTTTTCTTATGCCATGATTTACGTGAGCTACATAAATACTGAACCCTAATTCTTCCTTTAATTCGTTAAGAATGTATAATAAGGCCATTGAATCAGGTCCACCTGAAACTCCAATTAGTATCTTATCGTTTTTTTCTATAAGCTTATTTTTTTTTATTGCATTAATGACTTTTTCTTTCATAAAAACATCACCTATTTTATAAAAGCTTCTGTGAATCAGTTTAATTTTTCAAAAAAAGTAAATATTTATACCAACAATAGCCACAATGGCAAGAAATCCTACACTAAGCATAAAAAAAATGTCTACGGCTAAGTTATTTTTCATATTTAAGTTTATTGGAGAGTTTGTATTACTAATAACTACTAAAGATTTATTGCATTTCTCAAACAGGATTTTTAACTCCTCTTTAAAAATAATTATATCGTTAATCTCTCCTCTGAGCGCTTTTATTAAACATTTTTTTAATCTACTATCTAGAATAAGCTGCCTTATACTTGATATTATATGCTCTAAACTATGCAATAATGGATTGAATTCTTTTTTAAGCAGCATAGATGAAATGATCATTGCTGTACTAAAAATTATGTTAGTATTGTAATCGCCGTCTCTACCTATTCCCCAAAAAAATGTACTATATGTAGGAGTAAACTCTTTAATGCCTCGTCCAACTTGAGTTACGCCACCAAAATCAATAAAGCTAACTTTTCTCCCTTTTTTATCTATCATAATATTTGCTGGTTTTATATCTGAATATATATATCCCATTTTATATATTTTTTCGAGAATATTCAACAGAATAATTCCAATACCTATTATATCTTTTACTTTCATATTTCCATACCTTATTATATCTTTAATACTATACCCTTCTATGTAGTCCATAATTAAAAAATAATATATGCTGCCATTTTTCTTATAGTCATCCATTTCATATACTTTCGGAAGATTTTTAATTTGCTTTAAGTTTTTCATCATATTAAATTCTCTAGTTATTGAATTGACATCTTTACTTATCTTCAAAGCTCGAGTATTCCCTTTTACATCTTTTACTTTATATACCTCTCCAATTCCACCTTCTCCAAGCTTTGACAACACTATATACTTGTTATTGTTCCATTTGCCGGTAACAATTTCCATTGCCTTTAACATTTAAATCCCCTCTTTGACCAAAAAACTTTCCTATTTGATATAAGAAAAGCTTCTATCGAAGCATAAAAAGATCAAGGAAACTTTTCTTGATCTGCTGCATAAGAGACTTTCACAAAACCAAAATTCTCAACAATTTGCTTAAAACTTATCAGGCTTAGTCCTATTCTCAAAGGTACTAAAATATAACTTTCCTAAATATAACTTTCCTATTAGTTATAAAAACAAAACCCTTCGTTACCATCAGGATGACATAGCTATGCCATCCTGATGATAGTGAAGGTTCTTAGCTTATACGCTCATACTCTCATAAGCCATATTTTCTTCCAAAGTTCCAAAATCAAGTTGATTATTTAAAAGACGTACAGCACTACTTATTGCTGGCCCTGTAGGAGTATTGCCTCCTATGAGTATTTTGTTCAGAGATTCCTCTAGTAGTGCTATATTTTCTGTAAACTCACAAAGAACATCATATTTCTCATCACTCTTACCCGGATAGCTTATTACCGCTATCTCTGTTTTCCCCTTCCTTTGATTTAACACCCTTAAAAGATTTAATACGCTCTTTTTAGCCATGTCCATTTTATTGGCCATGCTGCTGCTGGAATCTATTACTACACAGCATTTTATATTTATTTCATCTCCTAGCCTGTCTATCATGTCAGTAACTTTGATCCTAGATTCGGGATGAATATCATTAAGACCAGTTCCAATTAGTTCTTTTAACTCCTTATTTACTGCTTCTTCTATAGTTTTATAGACTGATTTTACAGTCACCATACTTAGTGCTGCTGATAGGTTCTGAATATTAGTAAGCTCCCATACTCCTCCTCCAGCTTCTGCTATATCTTTTATTTCTGCCAAAGATTTTTCATTCTTTGCATTGTCTATAATTCCTATAGTACTTATAGTCACTCCGTTTTCGCGACCCTCTCTTGCAGCCTTTACAGGATCCATCCCCACGTTAGATTCTCCATCAGTTATAAGCATTACCTGTTTAAATTCAATAACTTTATCCATAATACCAATCCTCCTAAGCTTTTTTTGTAATTATTGCCAGACTCTAGATTTATATACATTCCGATTGTTAAGTCTCTGTTTTTAACTAATATATGCATATGCTAGTCCACAATAATTTAGAATTCCTATCAGTTCTGTAGCACAAAAAGAGGAGATATTTCCGGAATGGCAAATAAAACTCATTGGCTTTCAGATTCTTTTTTATCTAAAGAAAAAAGAAGCATCGCTAACTACTAATTAAGTAGTTTTGCGACACTCTAATAAAGGGGTAATATCTATTTATCTTATCTTCTTTTCCATATCTTGGTAACTAGCACGGTCATATCGTCATTAGCTTTTCCCCCACAGGCTTTTAATGCAGCATCCATTATCTTATCTGCTATAGTCTGTGGATTTACGCTATCAATTTCATAAATAACTTTAGCCAACCACTTCTCCTTGTTTTCTTCATCAAAGTTAGAATCTAAAACTCCATCGGATACCATAATAATAAAATCACCATCTTCTAAATCTTCCTCATATACTTGAAAATCTACATCTCTTAATATTCCTACAGGTAAGGAATGAGAATTTATTATTTGGATCTTATCCCTTCTCTTTATGAAGGTTGGGGCTGAACCAATTTTAATAAACTGAGTCTTCCCCCTGTACAAATCAACAATTGACATGTCCACAGTTGCCAACATCTCATCAGAGGATTTTAATACTAGTACTGAGTTAATAGTTTTTAATGCCAGTTCTTTATCGAATCCCGCTTCTAGAAACTTTTCAAGTAGAGAAATAGTAATATCGCTTTCTTGGCTTGCTTTGTAGCCTACACCCATTCCATCGCTAATCACTGCAAAATAGTTATTATTTCTTTCTCCAAAAGTATAATTATCTCCTGATACGCTATTAAATCCCTTGTCTACTCTAGATACTTTTGTAATAGCACCATAGCGATTGGCTTTTATTAACTTAAACTTTATTCTTTTATCTTCATATTTAGTACTAGCACAATATTTATCATTAGTAAGCTGAATACCTACTATTTCAGATACTATTTCTGTTACTTTATCTATAATATCGCCTCCACTACGGGATTTAACTTCTAAATATATTTCAAAATCATCGTTTTCTTTTTCTGTAACAATTACTTTATCAACATTTATTTTATTCTTTTTCAATCCAGCAAATATTTCCCTCTCCACATCTTGTTTAAATCTCACATCGTCATATATCTCATTCGCTAAGTCTTTAATTATTTTTGCAACTCCTTCTAATTGCTGAGATACAAGCTGTCTGCTTTCAAGTATCTTGTTTTCCCATTTATAATCCATCTTGTATATATCAAATAGATAATTTACTTTTTGAGCTATTTCTTCTGTTTTAGAACATCTTTTTTTGAATACATCTGGCATCATATCAGATGAAATATTTCCTTTCATCTCAACAATGCTCAAAATATCAAACATAGATTGATAAGTTGCATAAAAATCACTTTCCCAGCAAAACCTGCACAGAGAGCATTTACTGCATACTTCGTTAGCCACAGCATCTATAAGCTCAGATATGTCATTTTGCTCAACAATTTTTTTTCTATCTGATACTCTATTGAAAGTTTGTCCAAGTTCCTCAAATACTTGAGATATTTCATTAAGTCTTTTATAAGTTATGTCCTTGATTCTACTTGAATATGCCTCTTCAATTTGTGTCCTACTAGATACTCCAATGATCACCTTACTATTTAATCCTTTCACTAGTTTAGTAACTATAAAAAATATACCTATGGATATCATTATTTCCTTATTTTTTAATATTGTCTCAATAGAACCATCTATATAAAAAGACATTATAATATTCCCCAAAAGAAAGCCTAAACAGCTCCCAATTTTACCTACCTCTTTAAAAAGTCCAGATAAAAGCCCTGCAAAGCCATATATCGAAATCACAAATGGTAAACTTATCTGAGACATAGATGTTATAACACCTATAGTAATGCCTACAGCAGTGCCTATTGAAGGTCCTTTACTATATGCAAATAGCAGTACAATAACTATTCCGATGACATTTCTTATAGATATGCCTAATATATCTATACTATTAAATCCAGATACTGCTAGGGCAAGCATTATTGCACCACATATAACTTCTTCTGTTGAAAAAACTCTATTAAATGTAGTATCTATAGTAGGTATGCTGTGCGCAAATATATATGTAAGTGTAAATACTATGATTCCTTCAAAAGCAGTAAGCATTAAATCATAGATATAATAGTCATTTATAATTAAATATAGCCCTTTAAGCAGTACAAGTGATAAAGCAGAAAATATAGATGTTTTTATAACACTTTCTTTAAATTTTGGATTTAAAATCTTAAAAGTGAAGAATATAAACCACACAACAGAAATATATTGATAACTAGCTAGACCATGTACAGTTGCAACTCCTAAAGATACAAACAATGGAATTAAAAATGAATCCCCAAACTTTATTAAATACGCAGATATGAAAGCAACCCCAAAAGGAGTCAACTCCTCCATAATAGATGATCTGCTTATAAGGTAAGCTAAAATGCTTATTATGAAAGTGTTAGTGTCAAACCCCTTTATGATTCCTTTTAAACTTTTTAAGTCAAAAGATTTTTCATTCAATCTGCTCTGTTCACTAGTAGGAAATACTTCCATTTTACTAAGCATCTATATCCCCCCGCCTAAGTCTTTTGTTTAAGTCATTGTAGCAGATAGATTTCAAAATATTTGTCAATATGAGGGGTATGTTTCTAATAAGTTTTTGACAATATTGAATATACTTTTATAAATTTTTTTTAAGATTTTTACACTTGAAGGGTTAAAGAAAAGATAATGTTAATTTAATAAATTCTCTAGGTAGTTTTTAAGAACTTGTAATTAACTCACACTTTTAAATATCGACAAGTTTAACTTCTTAATTATTCAGCAAAAATAAACTAATGTATTTTATTGTAATTTCCGTGCGGTGGTAGTAAATAACAAAGCTACAGCTTGATATTTAAGCTGTAGCTTAATTGAAACTAGAACCTTTATTAACCAGAATTTAATTTATTTTTGTCAAAAGAAAATTAGAAATCCATTGTATAATTTTTCATAGCAAATAAAAAAAACCGGGAATCCCCGGTTGTAATCTACGCTCTACGACCTCTTGACCCAAAACCTCTTTTCGATTCTTTTTTCTTGATCTGCTCTTGTTTTTCATTGCTATCTTTTAAAAATTTAGCCATCTTATCTTCAAAAGACATGAATCTCTGCTTGTCGTCAACTCTATTCCAGTCTATTTCAGCAGGCACAGTCTTTGATTTTTTAGGTTCAGCTTGTCTTATTGATAAGCTAATTTTTCCATCATCACTAATGGATAAAACCTTTACTTTAACAGCTTGATCCTTTTTTAAGTAATCACTTACATTGTTAACATAATCATGAGATATTTCTGAGATATGAACTAATCCTGTCTTTCCTTCTGGTAGTTGAATAAAAGCACCAAAGTTCGTAATACCAGTAACTGTGCCTTCAACCACATCACCAACTAAAAAGGGCATAAATATAAAACTCCTCCTTTAGATATTTTAAATACACTAACTTATTTTAGTATATATTATAATAATTCATATGTCAATCGGTTTAAATTAGTTATCTATGCCCTTACCAGTCTTTTCTTTACTTTTATTAATGTCTACAAATATCATTTCATCTGGCTTTACCATTTTAAGCTCTTCTCTAGCCATTTTCTCAATATACTCCAATGAATCACTATACTCTAGCTTCTCTTCTATATCTGCTATTTCACTGTTAAGCTTCTCTATTTCCTTTTGCTTCTGTGCTTTCTCTATCTCAAGGGCCTTAATCATACTTTGCTGCTTAAAAAATGTTATTCCCAAATAAACTACAAGAATTAAAATAAAGAAATAACTTATTTTAAATCTCTTTTTAGTTTTTGATTTCATATAACTCACCTTTCTCGTTTCTCTTTAGTATTATTTTCTACAAAACTCAAAGAAATCCTTTATAGAATTTAAATATTGCGATTTACTTTTTATTAAATATAGTCTTAATGTTTTTCTTTAAGTTTTTAAGCATTATAACTGGCAGCTTCATATATCTTTTTATTCGGCTAATTAATCTTCTTATATTAGACTTTACTTTACTAAAAGGTCCTCTAAGCCTTAAACCAATTAATCTAAATGGGAAAGAAATAACCTTAAATATATACTTTAATATTCTTATTAACCCATTTAAAATCCATATAATTGTACTGATTATAATTTTACTTAAAAACTTAGAATATAAAAAAGCTCCACTAAAAAATCCTAAAAAAATATATCCTCTTATCTGTCCCCAATTGGCATACAGTATAACTGTGAGAAATACAACAGAAATAATAATCCAGAAAATGAAATCTTCAATAAAAGTAGCTATTTTCTTAGGCTTTAGGTAGTATCTAAATATTCTATATAAGTCATATATAAATCCCATTATTATACCGCCATACAAAGTTGCAAAAAATACATAGCTCTGGCTTTCAAAAAAACTATCCACCCTACCACCTCAGTTATAGTAATTACTTAAACATCTTTCCTAATAGTCCACTTCCTTTTCCTGCTGATACTTCCTTGTTAGTATAAGTAATGCTGTTTATTACTCCTTGGATAGTTACATTGCCATCATCTAAGTTTAATTTGCTGATATTTAGTGAAGCTCCCTTTATACTAAGACCTCCCTTTGTAGTAGCAAGAATTATTGTATTGTCATTAAAGCTCTCTACATATTCAACTCCTGAAATTGCAAGCTTTTCTCTATCTTCAAGTATTATATTGTTACTTTTACCCGAAACCTTTTTCTCTACCATCTTTTCTCCTCCTTTTATATACTCATATTAATAAATATGTTTATTCTCCACTGTTTATGCTATTTACAGGAGACAATGGTATACAATAAAAAGGTAAAAAAAGACCTTTACAAAAACTAAAAGAGATTCTTCTCATACACTCAGAATGATAACCTGTAAATATATCATCCTGAAAATACAGAGTTAAAGAATCTCTTTTAAGATCTATATTTAAATATATTGTACAATAACACTTATTAGCTATTATATTATAAATTCCTATACATTTCCTCTGCATTCTCTTTAGTCACATGTTCTAATAGCTTTAAAACCTCTATTTTCATAGTATTAGTACCAAAATTTATCTCTATTATATCTCCAACTTTCAACTCAGTTCCTGGCTTTGCTTCCTTGCCGTTTACAAAAACCCTTCCCTGCTCACAGGCTTCTTTTGCTACTGTTCTCCTTTTTATGATTCTTGCATTTTTTAAGAATTTATCTATTCTCATGTAGTTCACCTCTTATTGTTGTCAATTAGCTCCATTAAATGCATCGACTTCATTAGGACTTTCTTATTCGTTATAAAAAAATCAGGTCACTGACCTGATTCTCTTATTTGTTTACTGCTTCTTTTAAGCTCTTTCCAGCTTTAAATACTGGAGCAGAAGATGCTGGTATTTTAATAACTTCTTCTGGATTTCTTGGATTTCTACCTTCTCTAGCTTTTCTTTCTCTAACTTCGAAAGTACCAAATCCAACTAATTGTACTTTCTCTCCTTTCGCTAATGCTTCCTCAACACTCTTCATGAATGCATTTAGAGCATTTTCTGCATCCTTCTTAGTTAAATTACTTTTTTCAGCCATACTAGCTACTAATTCAGCTTTATTCACAATATAACCTCCCTTTTTTAAATTAATTTAATTACGTATATGCTTATTCTATGTTTTTAAGCAAAATCCTTCTTTTCAGTACTATTTTTTATCTTTTTTTTTATTTTTATGTATTTTTGCCTTATTCCACAAAAAATCCATATCTTCAAGGGACAAGCTCTTTAAATCCATACCAGTCTTTTTACTTTCTTTTTCGATAAACTCAAATCTTTCGACAAACTTCTCTATAGCTCTATTAATAGCATTTTCAGGATTTATATCCACAAACCTGCATACATTTACTATTGCAAATAACAAATCTCCTATTTCACTCTCTAAGCTGTCTTTGTCTTTGCCCTTTAACTCTTTCATCACCTCATCTAGCTCTTCATATACCTTTTCTACTGCTCCACTTACGTCATCCCAGTCAAATCCCACATCTGCAGCTCTCTGCTGAACTTTATAGCTTCTCATAAGCGAAGGAAGACTTTTAGGTATATCTTTAAGCCTATCAGTATAGCTATTGATGCATTTTTCTTCAGCTTTCATATCATTCCAATTTTTTAGAGCTTCGGATACATTATCTGCTTTGTTCTCTAAAAATACATGAGGGTGTCTATGTATGAGCTTATTACAAATATTTGATGTAACGTCCCAAAAGTTAAAATATCCTTCTTCCTTACCAATTTGACTATGAAATACTACCTGAAGTAATAAATCTCCTAATTCATCTGCTAGGGCATCCATATCATCGTTATTTATTGTCTCTACTACTTCATATGCTTCTTCAATTACATATTCCCTTAAAGAAGTGTGGGTTTGCTCAGAGTCCCAAGGGCATCCTTCCTTTCCTCTCAACCTTTCCATAATTCTGATTAGATCATAGATGTCATGTCTAGTTTTGTTTTCTATTTTGGGTACATAAATGCTTGTAAGATAATCTATTTCATCTATTCTATCTAACTCATATAGAGGAACTTTAAATATCTTTTCTTTATCTTTAATGCCTGCAGAATTTATCACATATACCTGATGTTCATCTCCGTAAACTTCCATAAGAACAAGCTTTAACTCTGATGCTCTGATTTTATCATACACTTGAGTTACTATACAGTCAATATTTATATCAAAAATAGTCTCATGAACATTTAACCCATCTATTATTTTAAGTCCATTCACAGGGTCATGACCTACTGTTAATATTACTGGCTCAATAAAGCTTAGACCTGGTATAATTTCTAATTCTATAGAACCATTTTTCTCAAGTTCTAATAACATGGAAACAGTTTTCTCTGCTACCAAAGGATGTCCAGGAACACAATAGGTAATGTCTCCAAACTCTCGAGACTTTTTCACCAAATCATTTACTATATATTTATAAACTTCTTCAAAATCCTCCAGTTTTTCATATACATAGTCATATGAATCATAGTCTATTCCCTTTTCATCAAGATATTTAACTGTAGGGTGATTTACTGTCCTCAATAAAACCTTGCTTCCATTGGAAATTTTTTCTACAGCACCTATTGTAAGTGAACCTACATCCCCTGGTCCTAATCCCACTACTGTAATTTTTCCCATAGCTTCCCTCCATATTTACCTTTATCATTGACAAATACTACTTCCTTTATACATGCGTATTTCTAGCTTTTTAAAATTCCTTTGGATTTTAATTTTCTTGCTAACTTATCTCCAGATGGCAGTAGCTCAAAATCTTCTGATGTTATAGCACCACTTAAAAATAAAGCTATAATATATGAAATTCCACCTGTTCCTATAGAAAATACAGTTGAAATTTTACTTCCTAATAAAGGAGATGTATACTTATAGCTAGCCCAAGCCACAAATGTCATTATCAAAGTAGATATTATAGGTTTTAAAGCTATGTCCAGAAATTTAAACTGAACCTTTGTATATTTTTTGACTTCAATAAAATTAAGCACCGCTGCAACTAAGTAGGCTATTCCTGTACTAATAGCGGCACCCTTTACATTTATAGAAGGTATCCCTGTAAGTACATAAGTAAACACTGCCTTTACTACTGCTCCTATAGCTAAATTTTTTACAGGTATCATTGGCTTTCCTACTCCTTGAAGGATAGCTGTAAATGACTGAACAAGTGTCAGAAAAATAAGCCCTATGGATAATATCTGAAGTATGGCTCCAGTGCTCACTTTAGTAGCCATATCATAGTTATAATACAAAAGATCGATAATTGGAGTAGCCAATATGAATAAACCCATAGCTGAAGGCAGCCCAATAAGAAGAGTCACTCTAATCCCTGATTTAGTAGTATTTTTTACCTCTACAAAATCTTTTCTTGCAAATGCACCAGATATTGCTGGTACAAGACTTACTGATATAGCCATAGAAAGCACTTGAGGTAAATTAACTAGTGTTTGAGCATTACCTGTAAGCTGTCCGTATAATGCTGTAGCTTCTTTTTCATTAAACCCTATTTCTTGAAGTCTTCTCATAATAAGAAAAGTATCTATAGTATTTATTATTGGTAAAATAGATGCACCAATAGTGATTGGTATAGCTATAACTAAAATATCTTTTACTATCTTACTTATACTTTCTGGCTCAGATGCTATGCTATTTTTTATTTCGTCTGTTATTTTTCCTTTTTCTTTTAAATATATAATGACTATAACAATAGTACCTGCAATAGCTCCTGCAGAAGCACCAAATGATGCTCCTCCAGCTGCTTGTGGAAGTCCTAATCCTACTAGCTGATAAGCTAAAAATAGTCCTATGGCAACACGAAATAGCTGTTCTATAAACTGGGATATGGCAGTAGGAGTCATAGTCTGTCTTCCTTGAAAATATCCTCTAAAAGCAGACATAATAGGCACAAAAAATAAGGCTGGTGTCATAGCAATAAGAGAATAATAGGCTTTACTGTTTCCAACTGCTTTTACAATAAATCCAGCTGTAAAATATACAAAAAGAGAAGTGATTATACCTGCTGCTAAAAAGCCCATAAATGATATTCTGAATACTCTATGAGCCCCTTTATAATCTTGAAGCGCTCTTTTTTCTGAAACTATTTTGGCAATAGCAGTGGGAAAACCTGATGTTGATATAGCTACAAGCAATACATAAAGAGGATAAGCTGTTTGATAATATCCCATTCCTTCAGGTCCTATCATATTTGAAAGGGGAATTCTATAAAATGCCCCCAGTATTTTAACTATTATACCTGCCAGACCTAATATAGCAGCGCCTTTCAAAAAGTTATTTTTAGCCATGAAACTGCCTCCAATCGTGATTTTCTCATTTAAACACAATCAAATTGATTTTAAATACTATGCAAACATTCTATCATTGGATAAAGTTTTGAGAATGCTGATAATAATTTGCACATACTATTATAACAGAACTAGGTCAGATAATGAATAAAAATATTTAAGCCTACCGTTTTGGTAGGCTATGTAATGTCACTGCTCCATTTGCTTTGATAAAAATGCTGCTGCAGTTTCAGCAAGTTTAATTTCAATATCTCCCATTTTTGCATTTGGTTCTTTACTTACTAGTATTACTGCTCCAATTGGATCTCCTTGTGTTACAATAGGGGCAATAATTTGACTAGTATACTTTTCAGGGTTGAGTTCATCAGAAGCTAGTCTAATTGGCTTATTCGTACCCGTAGCTACATATGTCTCTCTATTCTCCATAATTTTTTCTAGTTCAGGACTTACTCTCTTATCTAAATACTCTTTTTTAGAGCCTCCTGATATAGCAACAATAGTATCCCTATCACAAATGACGGATGTGTGACCTACATTCTCATATAAAGACTCTGCAAATTCAGTTGCAAATTCAGTTAGCTCCCCTATAGGAGAATACTTTTTGAGTATTACCTCTCCTTCTCTATCAGTAAATATTTCTAAAGGGTCTCCTTCTCTTATCCTAAGAGTACGTCTAATTTCCTTGGGTATTACTACTCTACCTAAATCATCTATTCTTCTTACGATTCCAGTAGCTTTCACTTATTTCCCTCCTCAATAATAAATGTAAATATATAGCTCTCTGTTTACTTATTATTTTACTATTGAGTTTATTTTATTCATGTAAGGGAATTTTATAGAAAAAATAAAAGGACTTATTAAAAGTCCCTTTATTTTCTTTGTTGTTCCTTTTAACCATTCTCTTGGCTTTTATTATTTCCTTCTTTTGGTGTCTCTATATTCATTAAAATCTCTATTTTTGCATTATCTTTTAATTCTTTAACTTTTTGATCAAATTTATCAGATTCTTTATTCTGTAAATCAGCTAATACACTATCTTTAAGCTCTTCAAAAGTTTCTTTTCTGTCAGTCACCTTTATTATATGGTAACCAAAATCTGTTTTTACAACATCACTAATTTCACCAGGCTTTAATTTAAATGCTGCTTCTTCAAATTCAGCCACCATTTCACCTCTAGTAAAATAGCCTAAGTCTCCTTTTCTTGCTTCTGCACCAGGTTCAGTTGACAGTTTTGTAAGCTCTTCAAAAGATTCTCCATTTTTAATTCTGTCTAATATGTCTCTAGCTTCCTTTTCAGTGCTGACTAATATATGACTAGCCCTAATAGATACATAAGAATCTTTATTCTCTTCAAATTGCTTTTTTACATCTTCTTCTGAAATGATAGATTCAAAAAATTTGTTTTTATATTTTTCTATAATCATTTCAGTTCTCATTCTATCTTCCATATATTCTTCTGTCATATTATTCTGTTTTAAAAATTCCTTTAGCTTTTCTTCTCCACCTACAGATTCGGCAAATTGGGCTATAGACTCACTTACCTCTTTATCGCTTACAGTAATCTTTTGTCTTTCAGCATCTTGTAATATAACTTTTTCAATTATGAGATTATTTAACACAATCTGCTTTAACTCTTCTTCAAAGGTCCTTCCCTCTCCAATATCCTTTGACATGATGTCTGAACCTAATTGGTTTTCATACATTTTTTTATTTATATCAAAATTAATTGCAAACTCAGATTTTGATATAGCCTTTCCATCAACTATTGCAACTGCATCTTCCTTTGATACACCACAGCCACTTAATGCCATGGATAGCATAAGTACAACAGATGCAACTAGTACAATGCCTTTCTTTATTTTAAATTGCAATCCTGCTACCTCCTTATTTTAAACCTGCATATATATCATATTATATATTATTTGCTTCTGTATGAAAACCACTAATTTTTTCAATTAATTTCTGTACCTCTTTTAAAATATCTTCTTGAGATTCTCCCATTATTTTGTATTTAAAGCTTGGTGTTTTAGATAAATCAAAAGTCATTCTTCTGCCAAAAGTCAATACTAACTCATTTATCAATTCAGGAGTAATACACTCTGGTGATACAAATTCTAGTTTTATAATTTGGCCATTTTGAGACACTGAAGCTATTTTTGCTTTACTGCAAAGTGACTTTATATATGATATATCAAGTAAATTTGTTACTTCCCTTGGTACCTCACCAAATCTATCTATTATCTCTTCCAAAACATCTGAATAGTCTTGCTTATTAGATATAGAGGAAATTCTCTTATATATCTCCACTTTTTGCTCTTCATTTTCAATGTATTTCGTCGGTATATATCCATCTACATTTAATTCTATAGTTGTATCTACTATTTCTTCTTCTTTTTCTCCTTTTAATTTCTTTATTGTCTCGTCTAAAAACTTCACATATAAATCATAACCTATGGCAGCCATTTGCCCATGCTGTTCAGCACCTAGCAAATTACCTGCTCCTCTAATTTCTAAATCTCTCATGGCTATTTTAAAACCTGAACCAAATTCTGTGAACTCTTTAATAGCCTTCAATCTCTTTTCTGCGACTTCTGACAGCACCTTATCTTTTTCATAGGTAAAATATGCATAAGCTATTCTATTTGAACGGCCAACTCTACCTCGCAGCTGGTAAAGCTGAGATAGCCCCATTTTATCAGCGTCATTAATAATTATCGTATTTACATTAGGTATATCTAAACCTGTTTCAATAATAGTAGTACACACAAGTACATCTATTGCTCTGTTAAGGAAATCTATCATTACTTTTTCAAGTTCTCTTTCACTCATTTGCCCATGAGCTATGGCAATCCTAGCATCAGGGACTAGTTTCTTTACTCTTGAAGCAAACTGTTGAATATTCTGTACCCTATTATATAAATAATATACCTGTCCTTCTCTATTAAGCTCTCTTATAATAGCATCTCTAACTAGCTGATCATTGTACTCCACTACATAAGTTTGTACAGGATACCTTTCTTCAGGAGGCTCTTCGATTATACTCATGTCTCTAATTCCTATTAAAGACATATGAAGTGTCCTTGGAATAGGTGTAGCTGTTAGCGTGAGTACATCCACAGTCTGTTTCATTATTTTAATTGCTTCTTTATGTTTTACTCCAAATCTTTGTTCTTCATCAATAATCAAAAGCCCTAAGTCTTTGAACTTAACATCCTTCGATAAAAGTCTGTGAGTTCCAACTACAATATCTATATTTCCACTCTTCAAGTCATTTATTATTTTCTTTTGCTGATTTGGTGTTCTAAATCTACTGAGCATCTCTGCTTTTACAGGAAACTGGCTGAATCTTTCTACTATAGTATTATAGTGCTGCTGAGCTAATATGGTTGTAGGCACTAAAATAGCCACTTGCTTTCCATCCATTATAGCTTTAAAAGCAGCTCTTAAAGCCACTTCCGTCTTACCATAGCCTACATCGCCACACAATAACCTGTCCATAGGTCTATCTTTTTCCATATCTCTTTTAATTTCTTCTATACATCTTAAGTGATCCTCTGTTTCGTCATATGGAAAAGCATCTTCAAATTGTCTTTGCCAAGGTGTATCAGGTGAAAAGCTATGTCCTTTGACAGTCTGTCTAGTAGCATAAAGTTTTAATAAATCTGAAGCCATATCTTCTATGGCTTTTTTTACTTTTGTCTTAGTTTTAATCCACTCAGAGCTACCAAGCTTATTTATCTTTGGCTCTGTTGTATCTGATCCAATATATTTTTGTATTAAATTCATTTGATCTATTGGAACATAGAGCTTATCTTCCCCAGAATACTTAACGGCAATATAATCCTTTCGTACCCCTTGAACTGTTAGCTGTTCAATTCCAATGTATTTCCCTATGCCATGAATTTCATGTACTACGTAATCTCCTATATTTAAGTCTGTAAAAGATGATATCTTTGTGGCATCTTTTCTTTTCTTTATTGTCCTTATCTTCTTATATGTTCCAAATACTTCTTTGTCACTTATAATAGCAAATTTTAAATTTGAATATTCAAATCCTCTGCTTATGCTTCCTTCAATTACAAAAACCTGACCAGACTTAATCTCCCTATCAGCATCATCTACATATATACATTCAATGTTTTGGTCTAATAAACTCTGTACTAACCTAAGTCCTCTATCTTTAGTACCTGAAAGTATTATAGTCTTATAGCCTCTATACTTAAGATGCTTAAGCTCTTCAGCTAATATTTCAACCTTATTATGAAAAGACTGCATGCTTTTCACACTAAAATTTATAATAGCTTTAGGTTTAAATCTAGGATTGTTTTTTAACAAGTTTGTCGTAGTTATTGATATCATATTAGATAAACTATCTACTATTGCATCAAAGGTATGATATATATCTTGATGCTTTGACAACACTTCTCCTTTTTCAAATCGGTCAGTATATCTATTTATAAACTCATTTCTAAATCCTTTATAGCTTTCATCTATTCTTTGAGGTTCATCTATTATGACTATTGAGTTATCATTAAGATACTGAATTATATTAGAAAGATTCTGTTTTAAATATGGTATAATCAAATCTAAATTACCTATACTTAATCCATTTGCTAATCTATCTATATAGTGCTGAAACTTTTCAGTTATATTATTGACTATTTCAGTTTCACCTTTTTTCTTAAGCTTTCTCATAGATGCATTTAGATCATTCTCCATATTTGATATAATATCTTCTATTTCTCCATCTACAAACAAGATCTCCTTAATTGGTGGAACATGAATGTGCAGCACATTTTCAATAGATCTTTGAGTCTTTAAGTCAAATATCCTTATGGAATCTACTTCATCATCAAATAATTCTATTCTAAAAGGATTTTGTGAATTAACAGGGAAAAGATCAATAATACCTCCTCTTATACTAAATTGCCCTACTCCTTCTACCATATCTACTCTCTCATAGCCTTGAATTACAAAAATTTTTGACAGCTGGTTTAAATCAATAATCTGTCCTTGATTAATATCTATTGTATATTTTTTTAGCACATCTTTTGAAATTATCCTGTTCATTATGGCATGAACAGAAGATACGACTACAATATTTTCCCCTTGAGCAAGCCTATCCATTACTCTTACTCTATGATTAGATGTCTCATGGCTATATGCATCAACATCATAAAAAACAACTTCTTTAGAAGGAAATAGCTCACTATTCCCTTTACTAAAAAAATCTAAGTCTTCTGATATTTTTTTTGCTCTTAATTCATCATAGGTTATTATAAAAACTTGTCTTTCCAAATGCTGATTTAATGCATATGAAATGTGAGCTATATTTTCCTCTGATAGGCCATGCAATGCAATGGGTGAAGACCCTTTACTTATTTCACTTATTAATTGCTCGTATGAAGGCAGATTTTTTAAGTTATCTATAAACATATTTTGCTTCATAAAACCAGCTCCTTAACTAAATGCCTTTAGCCCAGGTTTTAAAGTCCTGGGCTATCAACATTTTTATTGAATTCATTCATCGCAGAATTTATTCCACTAGTTATAATCTTTTCTACTGCCTTAGCAGCTTGTTCAATAGTATTATCTATTACCATTCTATCTTCCTTTGAAAACCCACTTAGAACAAAATCTGCTAAGTCTTGGTTTTCGGCAGGTTTTCCTACTCCAATTTTGACTCTTGGAAAATTATCGCTTTGAAGCAAGTATATGATAGACTTCATTCCATTATGAGTTCCTGCACTTCCCTTAGCTCTTATCCTTAATGAACCAAATTTTATATCTATGTCATCTACTATTACTATTATATTTTCTATCGGTATTTTAAAATAATTGTATATTTCTAATACACTTTCTCCACTTCTATTCATAAAAGTTTGAGGCTTTACTAAAAGTACCTTTTCTCCACCTATTTGCGCCTCTCCATATATGGATTTAAACTTAATTTTATTCACATTTACATTATTTCTCTGAGCAATACAGTCTATTGTATCAAATCCAACATTATGTCTAGTTCCCTTATATTTGGTACCAGGATTACCTAGTCCTATTACCGCATACAAATAACCAACTCCTTCACAAGCCTAATCGAATATTTTGCTGACAGATTCATTTTTGTATATTCTTCTTATTGCCTCTGCTATAATAGGTGCTACTGATACTACTTCTATCTTATCTATTTTCTTTTCTTCAGTTAAAGGAATTGTATCTGTAACTACTAGCTTCTCTATAACAGAGTTTTGTATTCTCTCAATAGCAGGTCCTGACAATACAGCATGTGTACAGCAAGCAAAAACTCTCTTAGCTCCAAATTCTTTAAGTACACTTGCAGCTTTAGTCATAGATCCTGCAGTGTCTATAATATCGTCAACTATTATAGCATCTTTTCCTTCAATGTCTCCTATTACATTCATGACCTCAGATACATTTGCTTTCGGTCTTCTTTTCTCTATAATTGCAATAGGTAAGTCTAAGATACTTGCAAAATTCCTTGCTCTTTGAACTCCACCTACATCAGGAGATACTACTACTGTATCACTAGCCAAACTTTTTTTGAAATATTGTGCCAATATTGGCCCGCCAAGAAGATGGTCTACAGGTATATCAAAATATCCTTGAATCTGAGCAGCATGCAAGTCCATAGTTATTATCCTGTCTGGTCCAGACACTTCAAGAAGATTAGCAACAAGCTTTGCTGTTATAGGATCTCTTGCTTTCGCTTTCCTATCTTGTCTTGCATATCCATAGTAAGGTACTACAGCATTTATTCTTCCTGCAGAAGCCCTCTTTAATGCATCGATCATAATCAACAATTCCATTAAATTATTGTTAACAGGTGGACATGTTGGCTGAATGACAAATACATCATAACCTCTTACTGTTTCACCTATATTTACTGAGATTTCTCCATCGCTGAAAACACCTACTTCGCTATTCCCTAAAGTTTCGCCAAGCTCAGCACATATTTTTTCTGCTAATTCTCTATTTGCATTACCAGCAAAAATCTTTAAGTCTCTTCCACTAATATTCATCTATTTTCCTCCTTCATCGCTATCTCTTAAGTTTCTTTTCTCAACCCAGCCTTCTTTATTCACTTGTCTAGCTCTTGCTATAGAAAGACTTCCCTTTGGTACTTTTTCCGTAATTGTTGAGCCAGCAGCTATATATGCTCCTTCTTCTATTTCTACAGGTGAAATAAGGTTTACATTACATCCTATAAAAGCATTATCCTTAACTATAGTCTGATGCTTCTTTTTGCCATCATAATTTACAAATACTGCTCCACATCCTATATTGACACCTTTTCCTACAATAGCATCACCAATATATGAAAGATGAGAAGCCTTAGAGTTATCATCAATTTTAGAGTTTTTAACTTCTACAAAATCTCCTATCTTTACATTTTTTCCTATATGACTATTAGGTCTTAAATATGCATAAGGTCCAATATGTGAATTATCATCTATCTTGCTTTCTAAAATTGTAGATATTTGAATCTCAACGCTATTCCCGATAATGCTATCTACAATTCTACTGTTCTGCCCTATGATGCAATCTTCTCCAATAACAGTCTTTCCTTCGATGATTGCTCCAGGATATATTATAGTATCTCTTCCTATACTCACATCAGCAGAAATATAAGTATTGTCAGGATCTACAATAGTTACTCCATTAGCCATATGAAAGTTATTAATTCTTCTTCTCATTATCTTTTCTGCTTCAGCAAGCTGTATTCTTGAATTTACTCCAAAAATCTCTTCACTATCTAATATTTTGTACCCTCCAACTTTTTGGCCTAAGCCATTAAGTATTTCTATGGCATCAGTAATATAGTATTCCTTTTGAGCATTATTATTATTTAATCTATCTAATGCTAACTTCAAGCTTTTACCATTAAAGCAATAAATCCCCGAATTTATCTCTTTAATTTTTCTTTCTTCTTCACTTGCATCTTTATGTTCAACTATGGCAGCTACATTTCCATTACTATCCCTTATTATTCTTCCATATCCAGTAGGGTCATCAAAATCAGCACTTAAGACAGTGGCATCATAATTACCTTCTCTATGAAATTTTATAATGCTGTTTATTGTGCTGCTTGTAATCAAAGGAGTATCACCATAAAGGATAATAACTTGGCTATCATCCTCTATATAGTTTTTTGCCTGCATAACTGCAAATCCAGTACCATAAGGCACTCCCTCTCCTATAGGCTGTTCTACAAAATAGACATCTTCTTTGATGCTATCCCTTACAATATCACTGCCATTTCCTATTACCACTATATTTTTATCGATTCCAGAAGCTTTAGCTGCATTTATTACATGGCTAAGTAAAGGCTTACCGCATATTTTATGCAATACCTTTGGGAGTTTAGATTTCATTCTTGTACCCTCACCTGCGGCAAGTATAATAGAAAAAATCATTTCTCACACTCCTCGTACAATTATTTAACACTAGGATTTAAAATAGTAACTTCCTTTTCAATTTAAATCACCTATCGGATATTTTAATCATAATCCACCAATATTAATATACTCTTTTAATATTAAAAATACAAGTCAATAAATAAAATATGTATACAGTATAATATATTTTTCAAAAAAGTAAAAAGGGTCTTAAGACCCTTTAGTTTACTCATTTAATACTCTTTCATATTCGGCAAATACTACTTCTTGAATTGCATTTCTTGTTTCAGAGTTAATTGGATGAGCTATATCTCTAAACTCTCCATCAGCCATTTTTCTACTAGGCATTGCAATAAATAGTCCATTTTGTCCCTCAATGATTTTAATATCGTGTACTACAAATTCATTATCGAATGTAACTGATACTATAGCTTTCATTTTTCCTTCGTTGTTAACTTTTCTGACTCTTACGTCTGTTACCTTCATAAGTTCACCACCTTCCTGCGGGGTCTATAAGCTTTTGATAATTTATTTTTATATTCTCTATTTTTTTGGTAATTCCTTCTTGTAAACTAAAAAAATTTGAATTTTTTGACTGTACATCCATATCCTAATATCTTCCTAAATTTTTTTGATTTTTTATCTTTTTCTGTTATGTTATATTTAATAATAGGCAGTTTTTGTATTATATTTTATAATAAATTACTGCCAATAGACGTAAACATTTCCATATTGTGCCTACTGAACATGAATATTATATCACCTTATGAATAGCTTTATTCACTAAATTATTAAATATTTAATGGGTTAAGAAAGTTTTTGCTTAATTTTTCAATAAGTAACCTGTGAAAAGTCAGTTATTATGTAAAGATTTAATACTCATTATATTGATTTAAAACATAATTATATATTTAGATAGTTGCAATACTTAGAAGCCTATTAATTTCTGATAAAAGCATTATAAATCTAGTTATATATGAGTAAAAGCAGCTTATTTCAAGCTATTACCTAAATTACTTAGGTAAAGCCAAAGATTTCAGCACCTGCTTAAAACTAATCGGGTCAAGTCCTTTTGAATATATAAAAGTAGAGCTTTCATATCTATACAAAATATTTCCTTCTTTAAAAGTTAATCATGTGATATAATCATCACTGTATCAAGAAGAATTAGACATGAATATGATAATAATACTATAATTGTTGGTAATAATAAGAATAACCATGTTATTCCTTATCAGGAGGTAATACGATGTTTTCATTTAATATACATAATCATAATTTTTCCCATGTTCACTTTATAGGAATTGGTGGAATAAGCATGAGTGGCTTAGCAGAAATACTTTTAGAAAATGGATATAAAGTCTCAGGTTCCGATATGAAATCTTCTGCTATTTTAAAAAGATTAGAAAATAAAGGTGCCATAGTAAATATAGGGCATGATAAAAACAACATAGGTGATGCGGACTTAGTAGTTTATACTGATGCAATAAGTAAAGATAATCCTGAATTATTAGAAGCTCTTGAAAAAAATATAACTACAGTAGATAGAGGAACTTTTCTAGGTCAATTGATGAAGCTTTACAAAAATTCTATTGCAGTATCTGGTACCCATGGTAAAACTACACCTACTGGAATGTTATCAGTTATATTTAGTAATTCCTCTTTAAATCCCACTATTTTATTAGGTGGAGAATTAGATCAAATAGGCGGTAATGTAAAAATAGGTAATGATGAAGTGCTTCTTACAGAAGCTTGTGAATATAAAGGTAATATATTAAAATTTTTCGCTACTATTGGAGTTATATTAAACATCGATAGGGATCATCTAGATTATTTTATCGACTTGAACCATATTATCGAAACTTTCTCTGATTTTGCAAAACAAATACCTGAAGAAGGATATATTGTAGCAAACAATGATGATGAAAATGTTAAAAAAGCTTTAAAAAAAGCTAGATGTAATATAATTACATTTGGAATAAATAATAAATCTAATTATATGGCTACTAATATTAGATTCAATGATAAAGGATTCCCTATTTTTAATTTGATTGTTGATAATGAAGAAACCTTTGAGGTATCTTTAAGCATAATGGGTATTCACAACGTGTATAATGCATTAGCCGCAATAGCTGCTGCTCGCATATGTGGAGTCCCTATGGAGTTAATAATTGATTCAATATCACAATATACTGGAACCCACAGAAGGCTTGAATATAAAGGAAATCTTAAAGGCGCATCAATAATAGACGACTATGCCCATCATCCAACTGAAGTTAAAGCTACATTATCTGCATTAAGAAATACATCCAAAGGTAGAATAATATGTATATTTCAGCCTCATACTTATTCAAGAACTAAAGCATTGCTAAAGGAGTTTTCTAATTCTTTTTTTGATGCAGATAAAGTTATAATAGCAGATATATATGCTGCTAGGGAAAAAGATACAGGTATAGTCCATTCTAAGGATTTAGTTAATGAATTAGTTAAAAATGGAGTTGATGCTGAGTACTTAGGAACCTTTGAAGAAATAAGTAATTATATTAGAAATATTGTATCAGAAGGGGATATAGTAGTCACTATGGGAGCAGGAGATATCTACATGGTTGGAGAAATGCTCCTTACAGCTAAATAATATGAGTATAATAAATGCTCCTATTAAAGCAGGCGCAAATAATTAATAGTATCGTTTCTTATATCTTTTTTATAGATAATCTATTTCAAAAGAATCATAAAATAGCAATCTTCCTATTCATTAGAAAATCTTCAGACTAACATTTAAAATTAAGCTGCTGCCTAATGAATAAGATTCATTGGGCTTCAGTCTTTTTTATGTAAATTTTTGACTCATAATAAAAATAGTGTATTATTAAAACACGCTTTAAATGAACAGGGAAAACATCAGAAAAAAAGAAGCATCGCTGACTACTTATTCAGTAGTTTTGCGGTGCTCTCGTTCTAATAAGAGAAGAGTCTCTTTTAATTATTCAACAGTACCTTTTAATTTTCTCCTTCTATGACTTCTTCTTGTACGTCATAAATATCCATCATCAATTCTCTTATTTTTTCTGGATCATGTATGAAGTAAGATAATCTCAGCTTCCCATATGTCCTATCTTCTGCTTTTCCTGGCAGTGTAGTCATAGATATATCATCCATATCAATACCTATTACACTCACTGCATAGCTTAATGCTTCTGATAGTTTAACATCAGTTTTTACATAATCAAATGCTGTACTTACTACATTTACAAGCTTGAGGCTTAGGGATTTCTTTATAGCAGACTTTAAAAACTCCTGTTGAGCTCTAATTCTTCCTAAATCTCCATCGGGATATCCTACAGTCATATCATTGTTATGCCTGAATCTTAAAAATTTAACTGCCTGCTCTCCATTTAGCACTTGCTTCCCCTTAGGTATATCTATGCGTAATGGTGGATTATCTGTTGGATCATAATACTGCATATGAAAAGGTACATTTACTTCTACGCCGCCTATAGAATCCACAATTTTCTCTACACCTTTATAATCTACCATAATATAATGGTGAACAGGAACTTGTCCTAATATTTCCTCTACTGCTTTTTTACTGCCTTCTGTCTTACTTCTTCCATATACTGCGTTTATCTTTCTCTGGTCTGCAAGGTCATAGCCCTCAGTATGATAATAAGTATCTCTAGGAATAGATATCATGTCTACCTTTTTTTCTTTTGGGTCAAAGCTTACAAATATCATAGTATCAGACCTAGCACCTTCCATACCCATGAGTAAAAAATTTACCCTCTTACTAGATGCTATAGCTTTTTGCAATGGATCTTTAGGTTCTTCAACTATAGCTTCATCATTGTCCTTTGCATCTTCACTGTCATCTACTAAATCCGACTCTTCCTCTGAAGGTACATATATTTTAGAATAGGTATATATTCCTGCTCCTGCAGCTAATAAAAAGCAAACAAGAGCTATACTAAAAACTTTTAAAAAGTGTTTCAACATTCACACCTACTTTCAGATTATGAAAATATTACTGCTCTCTAAAATCTAATTTAAAGCCTATTTATGAAAATTATAACATATTAAGAAATATTAAAAAGTTAAATTTATATTACAAAAAAATATCCACAGGTGCTAATAAATTCACCTATGGATATCCACAAAATTTACTATATTTGTGCAAAACTATTTATTATAATCATAAAATCCTTTTCCAGTCTTTCTTCCCAATAATCCTCCTCTAACCATTTTTCTCAAAAGAGGATGAGGTCTGTATTTAGGATCTCCAAATTCATTATATAATACTTCCATAATAGCTAAACATACATCATTTCCTATTAAGTCAGCTAATGCTAAAGGTCCTATTGGATGATTAGCACCGAGCTTCATAGCTTCATCTATATCTTCTGCCTTTGCTACGCCATCTGCTAGTATTCCCACCGCTTCATTAATCATAGGAATTAAAATTCTATTAACTACAAAGCCAGGAGCTTCTTCTACTTCTACAGGAGTTTTTCCTATTGCTTTTGCTAGTTCAAATATTTTTTCTTTTGTTTCATCTGATGTAGAAATACCTTTTATTACTTCAATTAACTGCATCACTGGTACAGGATTGAAAAAGTGCATTCCAATAACCTTATCAGGTCTATTTGTTGCACTACCTATTTCAGTAATTGACAATGATGAAGTATTTGTTGCAAGTATAGCTTCAGGTTTGCAAACGTTATCCAATTCCTTGAATATCTGTTTCTTTACATCCATGTTTTCAACAGCTGCCTCAACTACTAGGTCTGCATCCTTGGCAAGATTTATTTCTGTAGTAGTTGTTATTCTTGATAAAATAGCTTCCTTTTCGTCTGCTGTAAGTTTACCTTTTTGAACACTTCTCTCTAAATTTTTCTTAATGTTATTTAATCCTCTTTCTGTATATGCCTCTTCTATATCTCTCATAACTACTTCATATCCAGCTTGAGCAAATACTTGAGCTATTCCAGACCCCATTGTGCCTGCACCTAATACAAAAACCTTCACATTAATCACTCCCAATTTAAAATTTTTATTTAATCATCATGATACATATACTGAGATTAAATTAAATGAAATATCTCTTCTAACTTATTTTAATTTAAACTCTGGGCTTCTCTTTTCTACAAAGGCAGTCATCCCTTCTTTTTGATCTTCAGTGGCAAAGCATAGTCCAAATAAATCCATTTCAATAGCCATTCCAGTCTCAATGTCAGTTTCTATCCCTCTATTTATAGCTGACTTAGAATATCTTACTGCAAATTGGCCTTTAGATGCTATTTTCTTTGCCATCTCCATAGCCCTGTCAAGTAACTCTTCCTGTGGTACGACTTTATTCACGAGACCAATTTTCTCTGCTTCATGTGCGTCTATCATATCACCAGTAAATATAAGCTCCTTAGCCTTCGCTATACCCACTAGCCTAGATAGTCTCTGAGTTCCCCCAAAGCCAGGAGTAATACCTAAACCTACTTCAGGTTGGCCGAACTTAGCTTTTTCCCCTGCAATTCTAATATCGCAGCTCATAGCTAACTCACAGCCTCCTCCTAATGCAAAACCATTTACAGCAGCTATAACTGGTTTTTCCATAAGCTCAATCTTTCTAAAGACTTGAAGCCCAAGTCTAGCAAAAGCTCTTGCTTCTTCTGGATTTTTGTCCTTCATTTCTGGTATATCAGCTCCAGCAACAAAAGCCTTGCCTTCTCCTGTTATTATAAGTACATAAACATCCGAATCCTTTTCTATTATTTCTATTGCTTCTTTTAATTCGTTTAATACTTCTGTTGTTAAAGCATTTAGCGCATTAGGTCGGTTAATACTTAACACGCAGACATTTCCATCCTTCTTCATCAGGAGATTTTTGAATTCCATAATATCCCTCCTCATTTTTATCTTATACCTAAGCCAATTATATCACAGCAAACCAAAAAAAAGAAAAGAGAGTTTTAGCTCTCTTTCCCCCCATTAGTTAAAATTTTAACTTTATTCACTTTTATATCCTTGTTTGCTCTTTTTACTGCCTCATTTACTGCCATTACTATGCCATTACAACATGGAACTTCCATATGTGCTACCGTAATCCCTGTTATATCATTATATAAAATAATTTTAGTTAGCTTTTCAACATAATAACTTAAATCATCAAGCTTTGGACATCCAACTACTACTGACTTTCCTTTAAGTAAATCCAGATGATAGTTTGCATATGCATAAGGAACACAATCAGCAGTAACTAATAGCTCTTTATTGTCAAAATATGAAGCCCTTTCTGGTACCAGCATTAACTGAACAGGCCATTGTGTTAATTGTGGTTTAATATTTATTTCAACATCACCTGCTGACACATAAGTAGAAGTGCCTTTTTTCTCATCTCTTTGGATTGCCATAGCTCTGCTTCCTGGGCATCCTCCATGGACTCCTACAGTAACTTGCCTTTTGTTCAATGATTCCAAGTGTTTTTCAACAACTTCCTCATCAAATTCGTCTGCTTCTCTTTCTATGATTTCAATTGCCCCCTGCGGGCAATGTCCTAAACAATTGCCTAACCCATCACATAGATTATCTGCCAGCAGTCGCGCTTTTCCATCTATAATTTGTATAGCACCTTCTGCGCATCCCGGAACACATAAACCACATCCATTACATCTTTCTTCGTCTATATGAACGATTTTTCTTATTGCCATTTTTCCACGCCCTTTCATTTTATTATGATTCTATTATAACTTAATATTTTAAATAATACGTGAAAAGGCTCACAAAAATCTGTGATATTTATCACAATTGTTTATTGCTTCAAATATTCGGCAATAATTTTCTATATCCTATGAAATGTCTATTTTTTCTAATAATACCTGTAATACAGGGTATATTAAGAAAGTCTTTACTTTAAAATTATTTTCCTTACATTGGCTAATATAATTGCCATAAAAAAAGCAGGTTTACCTGCTTAATTCAATGCCTTCAACTGTAATTTCCTTATTGGGCAAATCAGAGAATTGCTCTGACATCTTTACCTCTATTTTATTCTCTGTTTTAAGATCATTATATAAATACACATTAATATTATCAACTTTAAATAATCTATAATTCTCAGGTGCCTCCGGCTCCCCAGTCCTGATAAAAATCTCAGGCCTAGGACTTCAACAGCTTCCAACTATTTCCGTATATATTGTAATTGTCCTTTTCCCTATACCTCTTAAATACTCTTTCACTTTGCCGTCAATAACTATCTCCATGCTATTCCTCCTTAAGTAGGCTTTACTAATATCTTTAATAATTCTAATATACCCTTTTATTTTAACATTTATCATTATTCCCTTTTTCTTTGAAAAAGGTTATTATATAATTATACTAGAGATTCTAGGAGGAATTGATTTGAAAAATATAAAAGGAGCTTTAGCTATTTTTTTAGTTTGCACAATTCTAGGAATTATTCTTTCTATACAATTTAAAACTACTCAAAATGTCACAGGTGGTGATAATCCTGTTATTAAATCCAAAGCCTTATTAGCAGAATTAAATAAGCTAGAAAATCAAAGAGCAAAGGCCAAGGAGGAGTTGTCAGAAATTGAAAATGAAATCAAAAAACTCGAAGAAAAAGAAGCTAGTGCAGACTATTATTTAAAAACTCTTTACAATGAGTTAGAAAAATATAATATGTTCATTGGATACGAAGAAGTACATGGGCCAGGCATACAAATAGAAATAGATGAACCAGAAGTAGAAGCCATCTTTGATGATGGTACAAGTATAATAGCTTATAATTATGATATAATTTTACAAATAATCAGCTCTTTAAATGCAGCAAGTGCAGAAGCTATATCAATAAATGATTTAAGGTATACTTCCTTCTCAACACTAGAAGCTGAAAACAACTCCATAATATTTGATGACCATGTCATAAGTACTCCTATTATCATAAAGGCTATAGGAGACCCGAAAGAATTAGAAGCAAATCTGACTTTCAGAAATGGAATAATAGATTTGATTAAAAGACAGCTACGCCTAAAAGTCAATATTTCAAAAAAAGAAGACATAACAATACCTAGCCTTAATAAGAAAATTGAATTAAAGTATGTAAAACCTATTGATGACTTAAATGACTAATAATTTTGGGGTTAGCAATATGCTAACCCCTATTATATAAGAATACACAAAAAACTTACTTTATTATTTAAATTTTCCTAATAGCTCATACATTTTCCCTTTATATGCTTCTACTCCAGGTTGATTAAAAGGGTTTACTCCTAACAAATATCCGCTTATGCCACAGGCTTTTTCAAAGAAATATATTAGCTTTCCATAATAAAATTCATCTAACCTTGGAACATTTATAATTATATTAGGTACTCCACCCTCTACATGAGCTAAAACCACGCCTTTAAGTGCTGTTTTTGCTACATAATCTAGAGTTTTCCCTGCTAGATAATTTAAACCATCTAAGTCTAATTCTTCTCTATTTATTTTTATCTCTTCTGGCACGTCTTCAATATTTAATACAGTTTCAAATAAAAATCTTCTACCGTCTTGGATGTACTGTCCTAAAGAATGAAGATCTGTAGTAAATTCTACTGATGCTGGAAATATTCCCTTACCATCCTTACCTTCACTTTCACCGTAGAGTTGTTTCCACCATTCGGCTGTATAATGTAGAGATGGCTCATAGCTGGCTAAGATTTCTATACTTTTTCCCTTTCTATATAGTATGTTTCTAATTGCCGCATACTTGTAGCAATAATTGCTGTCTAAGTCATCAATAGAATATTCTTCTCTTGCTGATCTAGCTCCTTCCATTAGCATATCAATATCTATTCCTGCTGCAGCAATAGGAAGAAGCCCAACAGGTGTAAGAACAGAAAATCTACCTCCAATATCATCAGGTATTATAAAGCTTTCATAGCCTTCTTCTTCTGCTAACCTTTTTAATGCCCCTCTTTCTTTATCAGTTGTCACATATATTCTTTTAGAAGCTTCATTTTTTCCATATTTTCTTTCCATGTAATCCTTAAATACTCTAAAAGCAATACTGGATTCTAAAGTAGTGCCAGATTTTGATATGACATTTATACTTAAATCTTTTCCCTTTATAATATTTAACAAATCAACTAAGTACTTAGTACTTATATTATTACCTGCAAAATATATTTCTGGTGTTTTTCTTTCATTATGTGGGAGTAAATTATAAAAAGATGGCCTTAATGCTTCAATAGCAGCTCTAGCACCTAAATAAGATCCTCCAATACCTATTACTATCAGCACCTGAGAATCACTTTTTATCCTAGCAGCAGCCTTTTTTATTTTTTCAAATTCTTTTTTATCATATTCTACAGGGTAATCCACCCAGCCTAAAGCCTCTTTCCCCAAACCACTTTTATTATGTATTAAATCATGGGCAACGGATACTTGCTGTCTTATGCCTTGAATTTCTAGATCTGAAACCATAGAATATGAAAAATCAACAAAAATATCCCTCAATCATATCCTCCTTTACATTTAAAATTATTAAAGAAGCTGATTATCCAGCTTCTTACTTTATCAATTCTACAGTCAACAGTGCAAAATCATCATCTATATCCTTGTATTTAAACTCATTTAAACTTTTTTCAATAGCATCTAAAAGATTATCCTTATTTTTATTAACTATATCTATTAATCTATCAAACCCGAATAATTCTCCTTTTTCATTTCTGGCCTCAATTACTCCATCCGTGTAAAAAAGTAGCTTATCTCCTTTTTGGAGCTTCACACATTTTTCTTCATACTGTATACTATCAAATAAACTAGTAATTGGATACCCTTTGGCCTCTAAAAATTCTATTCCATTACTATTTATATGTAAAGGAATACAATTGTGTCCGCCATTGACATATTTAAAAGTATTATCTCTTTTATCAAAGATACCATAAAATATAGAAAAGTACTTATCTGTATCTAAATTTAAGTCAAGAAACCTTTTGTGTAACTCGCTAATAGCTTCACTTGGATCCATATAATCATATTTAATGGATTTCATAGCCTGTCTGATAAACATTGTCATTATAGATGCAGTAATTCCATGCCCTACTACATCACTAATATATACACCTATGAGGTTATCATCTATCTTATTTATATCAAAAATATCTCCACTTAACATTTCAGAGGGGAAATACAAATAATCTATACTTATAGGACCTAATACTCCTCGTTTAGGTAGTATTTTCTTCTGAATTGTTCTAGCAAAAGACAGGTCATTACTCATTTTTTCGTTCTTTTTGATTATTTCCTTTTCAAGTTTTCTCTCTCTAGTTACATCTCTAAATACCTCAACAGCAGCATAAATATTACCATCTCTATCTCTTACTGGAGAACTCTTAACTGAAAATATTCTATCTCCAATAGTCTCTTCTTTTTCTACTATCTCTCCAGTAATTACTGTTGCAGATGCAATACATCTTTCACAAGCGCATCCTTTTCCAAGAACAGAATAGCATTTCTTACCTACAATATCTTTTCCTAATGCTTCCTTCATAGATTTATTAGCAAAAATAATTACTCCGCTCGCATCAATAACACGTACCCAGTCTACCATACCATCCAATACATCATAGGAAATAAGCTCATCTTTATTAATTCTGTCATTAGTATAGATTCTCTTTGGTTCTTGAATCAAATTCTAGCCCCCTTTCTTTTTATTTTATCGGTCAATCCCTTGAACATATCCTATAACGAATATGAAAATTTCACTTTATCTTTAATTAAAAAAATCGTAAAAATACTTCACAACATAATCCAGTTTCCAAGTATTAACGAAGAAATCTACTAATAATCCAAATTCAATGAGTATCAAATCTATATGGGTATAAACGTACAGAAAATTTAAGTACGGAATTGCCGATTTTGCTAAAGTATTCTATTATTCAGAAAAGCTTTGTTTGCTTGATATCACCTTATAAAGTAATCCTTTCAATATATTGCCTAATACTTATAGTAGATGTATTTTTTATAAGAGTTATTTATAGTATTATATCATAAATTTATCGCATTTCTAGAATTAGTTTACGACAAAGGCAACAATAATAATTTGATATGCTGCATAAGATTATTATATAATCAAGTTAAATTGAATACAAGGAGGTGAAACCAATGGACAATTTTAATCAAACGGCATTTTCTATTCCAGATAGAAATTTACTAGAAACCATAAGTAAATGGTCTGGTTTTGTAGGTATTATGACAATTATTTCTGGCGCTTTAGCATGCTTAGGCGCCATAGGAACTTTGGGGATATCTCTTATACCTGGAATTATTCAAATTATACTAGGAGTAAAGCTTAGAAATGCTAAAACATCTGTAGACAGATATCTAGCAGGTGATGGAAGAGAAATCAATGGGATTTTCGAAAGCTTAGGTTCTTACTTAAAACTTCAAGGTATATTAATTATCGTCAGCTTAGTTTTAGTTGCCATAGGTATAATAATAGCTATAATAGGAGGATTTGCTATTATGAGTCAACTTAGAGTTTATTAAAGAAATCTCACACAAATCTTATAAAAGAATTCACTATATAATTGATATGATTATAGATATGATTACAGAAAATACAAGTAAAAATCCGTGAATGCTAGAGCAGACATTACAGTAGGTCTGCTTTTCTTTATGTATTTGTGATATATATCACAGTTTTATTTGATATCAATCACTGTTTTATAATCTAGTGCCCCTTATCATATTAAGTAGTGAATATAGTTATAGATAGCTAATTACTTAAATTTATTCTGTAAGTTATCTATAGTATTGAACTTGATATGTTTAAATAAGGGAGGATTTTTAAATGAATATGTTTTGTTACCAATGTCAAGAAACAGCAAAGGGGACTGGCTGTACACTTAGAGGAGTCTGCGGTAAGACTGCTAATGTAGCTAATTTACAGGACTTACTTGTTTACACACTAAAAGGTATTTCATTCTATAACAACAAAGCTAGAGAACTAGAATTAGACACAAAAAAAGCTGATCGTTTTATAATTGAAAGTCTTTTTATGACTATAACTAATGCAAACTTTGATAAAAATCGTTTTATCACTAGAATTAAAGAAGCACTAAAGCTAAGAGATGAAATTAAAGAATCAGTAGTAAAAGCAGGAGGAAATATCCAAGACATTACACAAGACTGTGCTACTTGGTATTCTGATTCAGAAGCAGTATTTAATGAAAAATCAAAATATGTGGGAGTTTTAGCTACAGAAAATGAAGACATAAGATCATTGAGAGAATTACTGACATATGGCTTAAAAGGTATGGCCGCATATGCTGAGCATGCTCTTAACCTAGGTTATGAAGATGACGGAATATACTCATTTATCGGAAAAGCGTTAGTTGCTACTACAGATAATAGCTTGTCAGCAGATGATTTAGTAGCACTTGTAATGGAATGTGGAAAATACGGTGTAGATGTAATGGCACTATTGGATAAAGCTAATACTAGTACTTATGGACATCCTGAGATAACTCAAGTAGGCATTGGAGTAAGGAATAATCCAGCTATATTAGTAAGCGGACATGATCTAAAGGACTTTGAGGAAATACTAAAACAGACAGAAGGAACTGGGGTAGATGTATACACCCATGGAGAAATGCTGCCTGCTCACTATTATCCAGCATTTAAAAAATATTCACATTTTGTAGGCAACTATGGAAATGCTTGGTGGAAACAAGATAAAGAATTTGAAAGCTTCAATGGGCCTATTATACTAACTACAAACTGTTTAGTTCCTCCAAAGGATTCATATAAAGACAGAGTTTATACAACTGGTGCAGTAGGATTTGAAGGACTAACTCATATAACACCAGATGCCAACGGAAGGAAAGACTTCTCACAAGTAATTGAACATGCTAAAAGATGTGCACCACCTACAGAGATAGAAACAGGTAAAATAGTTGGTGGATTTGCTCACAATACTGTATTAAGCCTTGCAGATAAGATTATAGATGCTGTTAAGTCAGGTGCAATAAAGAGATTCTTTGTAATGGCAGGCTGTGATGGAAGAATGAAGTCAAGAGACTATTATGCTGAGTTTGCAAAAGCTCTACCAAAAAATACTGTAATCCTTACAGCAGGCTGTGCAAAATACAAATACAATAAACTTGACCTAGGTGATATAGGAGGAATTCCAAGAGTATTAGATGCAGGTCAATGTAATGACTCTTACTCACTAGCTGTTATTGCATTAAAATTAAAAGAAGTGTTCCAACTAAATGATATAAATGAACTTCCAATTTCATATAACATTGCATGGTATGAACAAAAAGCTGTAATTGTATTATTAGCTCTTCTATATCTAGGAGTTAAAAATATTCACCTAGGCCCAACTCTACCAGCATTTTTATCACCAAATGTTGCTAAAGTACTAGTTGAAACATTTGGAATTGGTGGAATCACTAATGTAGAAGACGACCTAAAGATGTTCATGGAAGCATAAAGAGTAAAATATAATAAAATGCATCTCCACTGCCTATAAATACCAAAGCCTGTAATCTCTTCAATTGAAGTGAAATACAGGCTTTGGTATTTTTATTATTTTAACGACAATGTTCTTAAGCCATTAACTATTGTGATTTTATTTGTGTCCTTCCTCTGGTACTATACAAATAAACTCAAATTTTCCGTTCCCAACATTTGAAAATTGGTGTTCTATGTTAGATGGAACATAAGCAAATGACCCAGACTCTACATCAATATCCTTTCCATCTAAGTGTAATCTTCCTTTACCACTAATTATATAATTTATGTGGGGCCAAGGGTGCCTGTGCTTTGGAGTATATCCTCCAGATTCAATTTCTATAATACGCATAACATAGCCGTCCCAGCCTTCTGTTGGTGATACTAAAACTTTCATAGCTGCTTCTTTGGCTTGTGGGTTTTCAATTTTTATTGCTTTCACGTCATTTTTATGTGATACTATCATTTTAAAAAACCCCCTTGTATTAGTTTTATTGAATAGCAAGAGTATACCTCTATACTATATCGGCACTAATTAACCTCTCTATTATCTATATCTATCTTTGATCCTTTATCCCTATTTATATAGTATCATAATATGCAATTTGCTAAAAGAAAAAACTTATTTGTTATGAGAAAAGCTTCTAACAAATAAAATAAGCTTTTCTTGCTAATAAAGGCTTCCCATTTGTTAAAAAAATAGATTAAATGCAATCTACTATTAGTTTTTTTGTTTTGCCTACAAATAGTTGGGTATATTGTTAGTAGATTGATAATAATTTAGTATAGAAACCTAAAACAGTTTCAAAAAGGCAATACTATAAAATAAATTCTTTTTAAATTTAAATAATAACAAGGAGGTAATTTTATGCAAGGATTAGGTCAATTATTACAAAGTGGAGACTGGAAAGGTGAAAAGCATGTTCCTGTAATACATATTCCTGAAAGAATTAAAGCAGGAGAAGAATTCGAGGTTAAAGTTGTAGTTGGTGAAGAAATTCGCCATCCTAATACTCAAGAGCATTACATTTCATGGGCTAAGTTATTCTACCTTCCTGAAGGTGGAAAATTCCCTATAGAAGTAGGCAACTTCAGCTTTACTGCACATGGTGAAGGAGAAGTGTTCACTGATCCTGTAGCTACTACTAAAATAAAAGTAAGTAAATCAGGAACATTCTATGCTTTAATCTACTGCAATATTCATGGACTATGGGAAAATTCTGCTAAATTAGTAGTAGAATAAATAAAAATACTTGACAAAACTAAATAAAAAGTTTAATATATATGTCAAATCGCATATGCTTCGGACAATGAAGGATTAAGTAGTGTTTTATGGTTACAACTAGAGAGTAGGCTGGCTGGTGAAAAGTCTACAGCACATAAAACATGAATTACGCTCTTGAGTCTCAATATGAAAGTATTGCGTTTGTCATACGATACAATGACTTTGAGGCATCTTTTGATGCGAATTAAGGTGGTACCACGGGGTTTTCTCGTCCTTATAGGGCAAGAAAACCCCTTTTATATTATAGACCCCTATACAACGACTATAAAATCTTTATTTCAATTATTAGAAAGGAGGATATTCAATGAATGTATTTGATACTTTAATGGAAAGAGGATATATAGCACAAACAACTCATGAGGAAGAAATCAGAGAATTATTGGGTAAAGAATCTGTTACATTTTATATAGGATTTGACCCTACTGCAGACAGCTTACATGTAGGTCATTTTGTTACTATGATGTTTATGGCTCATATGCAAAGAGCAGGTCATAGACCTATAGCCTTAATTGGTGGGGGTACTGCCATGATAGGAGACCCATCAGGAAGAACTGATATGAGGCAAATGCTTACTAAAGAAAAAATTCAATACAATGCAGAATGTATTAAAAAGCAATTAGAAAAATTTATTGACTTTAAAGATGGTAAGGCAATATTAGAAAATAATGCAGATTGGCTGCTTGATTTAAATTATGTTGATTTTTTAAGAGAAATAGGAACCCATTTTTCAGTTAACAGAATGTTAACTGCGGAATGTTTTAAGCAGAGACTAGAAAGGGGCTTATCTTTCTTAGAGTTTAACTACATGTTAATGCAAGGATACGACTTCTATGTATTAAACGAAAAGTATAATTGTAAAATGCAATTAGGTGGAAATGACCAATGGTCAAATATGATTGCTGGTATGGAATTAATAAGAAGAAAATCTGGAAAGCAAGCATATGCTATGACTTGTACTCTTCTCACAAATAGTGAAGGAAATAAAATGGGTAAAACTGCAAAGGGTGCTGTATGGCTAGACCCAGAAAAAACTACACCTTATGAATTCTATCAATACTGGAGAAATGTTGATGATGCAGATGTTGAGCAATGCTTAAAGCTATTAACCTTTGTACCAATGGATGAAATCAGAAGACTTTCAAAGTTAGAAGGTGCAGAAATCAATGAAGCAAAAAAAGTCTTAGCATACGAAGTTACTAAGCTTGTTCATGGTGAAGAAGAGGCAAGAAAAGCAGAGGAAGCTTCTAATGCATTGTTTGGTAGTGGCGGAGACTTAGATTCTATGCCTACAACAGAACTTGAAAAGTCCGTATTTGTTGAAGGAATTGGAATCCTAAATCTATTAACTCAAGTCGGTCTGACAAAATCTAATGGGGAAGCAAGAAGATTAATTAATCAAGGTGGAATATATATAAGAAACGACCAGATTTCTGACCCAAGTATGATTGTATCTCTAGATGATTTTGAAGACAATAGGTTAATTATCAGAAAAGGTAAAAAAGTATATCATCAAATAAAACTAGTATAAGAAGGTAACTCCAAAGCTACCTTCTTATATTTTTATTCTTGATAAATCTTTATGCAGCTCCTCGGATAACTTTGCTAAAGCATTACTAGTTGAAGCTATTTCTTCCATTGAAGCGGTCTGTTGTTCTGTAGCTGCTGACACATTTTGAATCTGATCTGCCACCTGCTTAGTTATAGCTTCAACCTGCTCAGAGGATGAAACTACAAGCTCACTTGCTTTTGCTACTTGATCTATAGATCCTACAATAATACTTATCTGTTCATTTACCCTATTGACTAATCCAGCAATGCTTTCAAAAGATTTTTCTGTAGCATTTACGATATCTATACCTTTATTTACATTAATAATACCCTCTTCCATAGCCATATTGACTTTTTTAATTATTTCATTATTATTTTCTATTAACTGCTGAATATCGTTAGTTGTCCTTCTAGATTCCTCTGCTAGCTTTCTCACTTCCTCTGCTACCACTGCAAAGCCTGCACCATGCTCGCCTGCCCTTGCTGCTTCTATAGCTGCATTTAATGCTAGTAAATTTGTCTGCTCAGCTAAATTTTGAATTAAATTAGTCATATTATTCATTTTCTTTGAGCTATTAGTCACTTCGGATAGGGATTCTTTAACGTGATTTGTACTTTTAGCTATATTATTCATTTGACTAATGACTTCTTTCATATCTCTTCTCCCAATATCAGTTTGTTCAAAAGCTTTACTACTTAGACTGCTAATCTCCTCTGTATTATTGTATATTTCTTGAATACTTGCAGATATTCGCTCCATAGATGAGGTTATGTTTAGTATCTCTTTTAACTGAATTTCTGCATTTTGTGCTACCTCCATAGATGAGGCAGCTATACTTTCCGAAGCTAAAGCAGATTGCTCAGATATTGATGTTAGTTCATCAGAAGAATCTGCTACCTTCTCTGATAAAGACATAACATTGTTTGCAAATACTCTAAAATTATCTAATATAGTCTGAAAAGCTATTAAAATAGCTCCAATCTCGTCTTTTCGCTGTAATGCTTTTTCACTTATATTCTTGGTAAGGTCTAGGTTTGCTATCTCCTTAGCATGCCTAGTGACCATTTCTATTAGTTTTGATATGTAAGCACATATAATAAAAGATATTATTATAGCCAATATAGCTGCCACAATGATTGCAGTAGCATTTGAAGTTTTTAATAGATTGAGCTCTGCTAACACTTCCTCTTCAGGTGCAGTAACAGCGAGAAATAGGCCTGTGCCTTCTATAGGAGCATAGCCGTTTAATTTATCAACTCCTCGAAAGATATAAGAAAAGTGTCCTGTGCCTCCTTCTAGCATTTTACCAAAAAGCTTTACTAGAGATTCATATTCAGGATTATTTTTCATTGTATTGTAATTTAATTCTTCTGACATAATTAAGCTCTTATCAGGATGAGCAACAAAATATCCTTCGCTGTTAACTATAAAAGGATAACCTGTCTGTAAAAACTTTATATTTTCAATTGCAGAATTCAAAGTATCAATGTCAGCAGAATGCCCAGAAGTGTCTAAGAAAAGCTTGACATAATCAGCAGTATTCTTTGCTAGCAAAGCCAAGTTGTCATTAGTAGTCTTCAGCAAAGCCTGCTTTGCATTGTTATAAGAAATTGATCCCAGTCCAATGCATATAACAAGTGTAAATAAAGTTAATACTGACATAATTTTTGTACGTAAGCTGTTAACACTTACTAAATCCTTTTTGCGATTATTTTGTGTTGCCATATGAACCTCCCTTTTTGTCTAGTTTTATCTAGTTATGGATTTTATTACAAATTCCAAATAGATTGATACCCTAAATAAAAAAACTTCTAACAAAATATAGCTGCTCAAATGAAAATTTTTCAATAATATTCTTATTTAGTAAATTAAATATTCTTTTAAATAAGCAAAATTTAAAGTTCAAAAAATAAAAAAGTAGTTTAACAATAGTCATATAATAAAACTAATTCAAAACTACTATTATCCTGCTTTATACTCAAATATGACAGCTTAAAACTTCAGTTCTTTATCGTAAATTCTATACTGCATCTTTAATATATCCACAAAATTTTTCATGAACCTAGCAGTCATCCCCCAAATTACATAATCCTCATAAACATAAAAATACACTACTTGTTTACCCTTGTTCCAATTATAATCCCTGCCATTCTGTATTAAGTGATATGGAAAATCTTCATTAGGAACAACTTCTAGTTTTGTATAATGAACTTCTGGCTCATTACTTAAGAAAAAATCCAGAGGGACTGTAAATACATGGTCAACTTCTTTTTCATTGTATTCTATATAATCTACATCTATGTCCTCTAAAACCCCTACAAATCCATATACTGCACTGTTATTAGACATTATATAATCTAGTTCACCTAGAACCGTTATGCTGCTAGGCTGTATATTTAGTTCCTCACAGGTTTCTCTAATAGCACCGTCCTTAAATGTTTCATTTTCTTCCACTTTTCCACCAGGAAAAGATATTTCATTTGGCTGTCTATCCAATTTCTCTGAACGAACTTCGAATAAAACATGCCAACTATCATCTATTTTTACTAAAGGCAAAAGCACTGAATAATAATTTGTTAATCCCATAGGATTTCCTTTTCTATTTTCAAAAGTCTCTTTTATTAATGAAATATCCATTGAACCACCTCATAATGATATTATCATATTTTATATTTTGTGCAATAAGAAAGCTTCTAATGAAGTATCAATAAATTTGAAGCAGCTTCTCTTGAGTCATTAAATAAATGATTTAACGAAATAAAAGATTTTGACAATCTGCTAAAATCCATTGATAGTCCTCTATTAAATTTGAAACTTTTCTGTTATTACAAAAAAGAAAAGCTTAAAGTAAAGCTTCATTTCAATAACATCCTAATTAAAAGGCGACAGTAAATTCCTGTCGCCAATCTATGATTATAGCAGTTCATCTCCTTCATGCCAATCTATAGGACATAATCCTCCAGTTTGCAGAGCTTTTAATACTCTCAGAGTTTCTTCTACACTTCTACCTACATCAAGGTCGTGAACTACTGAGTATCTTATTATACCTTCTGGATCGATGATAAATAATCCTCTAAGTGCAATACCTTCTTCCTCTATTAAAACTCCATAGTCTCTTGAAGCAGTTCTTGTTCTATCTGAGGCTAATGGGAATTTAAGCTTGCCTAAATCGCCCTTTATCCACGCTCTGTGAGAATGCTCACTATCTGTACTTATTGCTAAAACCTCTGCTCCTGCTGCTTTAAAATCGTCGTACCTATTACTATAGGCTCTTATTTCTGTAGGTCAAATAAATGTGAAATCTAAAGGATAGAAGAACATTACTAACCATTTTCCTTTATAATCGCCAAGCTTAACTTCTCCAAAATCCTCTCCATTTGGCATAACCGCATTTAAAGTAAAATCTGGTGCTGGTTTACCAACTATTCTTTCCATTTAGCTTCCTCCTTATGTTTAATTTTATAATCAGTATATTTATATCCCTAAATTAAAATTTTAAACGTGCTAAAAATCTCTAAGGAAGCATGAAATATTATGGAAAGCATTTTAAACTGCTGTACAAGCCATTTCTGACAGGTTATCAGAGACTACTTTTAAAATTATCCATTTAATTCCTTAACCTTTTCCATTATTCTATCATATAACTTTTCATTTCTCCTTTTTATATTTTTGCAATATCTAGAGATATCTCCATCAAAAACTAATGTTTCCCCAAAAGCTATGGTTTCTAATGCTTGTCTTGTCTTGTTTACTACATAATTTTCATCTGGATTATAGCCATATTTAGTTAAATCAAATATGATAAGTGCTAAAGCTTCTGCTATTTTGCCTAGTTCAAAGTTCTTTTTATTATACTTAGGTAGCTGCTCCCATTCTGATGGCAATATATACTCCCCATTTTCCATAGAAGATTCTAGAGCTCTTTTTGTAAAACCAATAATACATTTACTACCTTGACAGGTTCCACATTCAGACTCTCCAAGGCATATGTTCTCCACTGAATTTTTAATCTCATTAGCTTGCATATAAAGAGTAGCTGCAGCTTCTTGCAGAGGAAGTTTCTTTCCTATCTTCCTTGCTATTAAGGTTGGTCTTAATAATAAATAAGCTGTTATAGCTATAATTACAAAGTAAACGATAATATTAAGTCCTGTTATATACTTTGAAGGCACTGTCTGAAGCAATTTCAAAGTACCAAAAAATAAAAAGATTGCAGACGATGCAATTTTAATTGCTAATTCAGGTATCTTTTCTCCTATTATAGTGCCTACAAATATACCTAGACCACTTGTAGCCAACATACCTAATACTGTCCCACACAATATAAATACAGGATAGCTTGCATCTGTAGCTAAAGTCATAGCAGTAAGCTGTGTCTTGTCCCCTAATTCTCCTATAAAAAACGCTATTGCCACAGTTAAAATAGGTCCAAAATTCTTTTTAGAATCTTCATCCTCTTCTTCCTCTTCATTTCTTAAAGTCCATAAACCAAATACTACAAACAATACACCTGCAGCAATCTGTATCTTATCTAATGGAATGACGTTTGATAAATAAGAGCCTAAAGCTATAGCTAATCCATGGTTTAAAGCTGCCCCAATTAAAACTCCTAGTAAAACCTTACCTACCTTGTATTGTGTTGCAAAAGTCATCGCTAATATTTGAGTTTTATCTCCCATCTCTGCTGCAAAAATGAAGAAAAAAGCCTTTAATAATTCTCTTAACATTTACATCCCTCCACCAGTTGGCTAAAAAATCATATAAAACGAGAGGGTTTAATCACTCTCGTTTTGCATCAATAAAAGCTCTTCTATTTTTTCTGCTGAAACTGGCGGACTATAATAGTATCCTTGAACAATATTTCCACCATTAGCAGTTATAAAATCGAGTTGTTCTTTAGTCTCAACTCCTTCAGCAATAGAATTGATTTTAAGTTCATTAGAAAGGTTTAGTATTATCTTAGCAATTACTCCATTGTCTTTTTCTGGATAGTCCTTTATAAACTCCCTATCAATTTTTATACTGTCGAACTTAAGCTCCTTTAGGTATCCTAGTGATGAATATCCAGTACCAAAATCATCTATAGATATGAAAACGCCCAAGTCTTTTAATAAAGAAAGCTTTTTATTTATATCCTTTCTATCTCCTATCAATGTCCCCTCTGTTATTTCAATTCCTAAATACTTACCTTCTAAGTCATATTCCTTAAGTATTTTTCCAATATAATCTCCTATATTTTTATTTTTAAATTGTATTGGCGAAAGGTTTACTGATACTGGAATTTTAGGCAATCCTTTTTCCTGCCACTCTTTATTCTGTCGACAGGCCTCTCTCAAAACCCAATTTCCTATATCATTTATAATCCCTATTTTTTCTGCTATAGGAATAAATACATATGGAGGTATTTGACCGAGTTCCTTATTGTTCCATCTTACTAAGGCTTCTACTCCCACAATTTCGTTTGTCTTAGGGTCAATTTGGGGTTGATATAAAAGACTTAACTCTCTATTATCAATGGCAGACCTTAGTAACGTTTCTAGTTTTACCTCCATTTGAAGCTTCTCTCTTATATTGTCTTCATAGAATATATAATTTGTACTATCACTCTTTTCTGCTAAGTCAGTGGATAAAATCAAGTCTTCAATTACTCTATCAACACTAGTATGCTTATATGTAATAGGTAATATTCCCATTGCTATATGGAGAAATACAATTCCACCTTCACTATTAAAACCAATGTCTATCATATTGTTTATTGTTTCAATGATATCATCAAGCTCCTGTATATCCTTATCAAGTTTCCCTAATATTAAGAACTCTTCATTTCTTATCCTAAACAATTTCCCTATTTCATCAATTATAAGTATTATTCTATTGATCATATTTATTATAATTTTATGAACTAGCTTCTGTCCATAGCTGGCAACAGCCTCACTATAGTTTGTTATTCTGATTAATATTAAAAATTGCTGCTCTTTTTCTAATAGTCCAAAATCTATTTCACTACTTATAATTTCCTCCAAAAGCTTTTCATCTGAAATACTACCTAATAGATAATTTTTCTCTTGTTCAATATTCTGGCTCTGTATATATTGGCCTTTTTTATTAAAATCTGCCATAACTATTGATGCACCTTCCTTGCAGTGAGCTATTATACCTACGACATGTATATTTTAATACAAATAGAGTGTAATTGCTACAAAAAAGAATCCTTAACCTTAAGGATTCTCTAAACATTTGATTTACTTTAAAAAAACTTTTAATGTTTTTATATGATTTTCTTCTTCATGTATAATTCTAGTCAATGTCTTGTAACTATTATTTTCAACATCTTCCTTTTTTGTAACCATTAATCCTTGAATTCTAATAACAAGTGCTAAATTTTTCTGTTCAAAATCCAGAACACTAATCAAAAGACTTTTCACATTATTTGTTTCAAAATAAATTAGGCTTTTCTTAAACTCTGATATTGATTTTGATATTGAATCATAAACTTGAAAATCAATTTGTACATCTTCTAAGCCAGCTACATCTTTTTTTATACCTTCATATATTTCTATGTGCCTTGCCTCTTCCCTTACAAATACACCCGCAGCTAATTTTACACGCTGATCTATATTAGGACTATTCTGAATCATTTTAAAAATCTCTAAGGATTTTTCTTCAACTTCAATTATCTTGTCTATCACATCAACTATTGTGTACATTCACAATTTCCCTTCTATATTCAACTTTCGCACGTAAAATTATATCACAAATTAATAATTTTTTTCAACAAAGTTAAATTTTTGCCAAGGCCTTATATAATCTAGAAGGAAAAGTTCTTCTTCAGCAATTCTACCCACTACATTTGTTTTGCCGCTATTTTTCATTGGTTTTAATGCTATCTGCAATTCTCCAGCATACCTGTCGTATAAACTGCTTTCTATAAGAACATCTCCTCTCTCAATATCTTTTGTATTAAAAGCTTCAAAATAATGTCCTGCATACTTTACCCTGCTTTGCGTAGAGCGTATCATATATTCTGACACATCTCCTCTATTAAAGTGAATTTCATCTAATATGATTCTCCTTTCTAGCTCTGGAACATTGTCGTATATGTGGATTCTTAAAGATAATATATCCTTATTCATCTGGCTGAGCGTCCTCAGCTCATCCTCTGAAGCAAAACAGTTTGCAATGATTACATTATCAATAAGTTCTGTGTTGAACAAATCCTTGGCTTGTACTTCTATTGGAAGTTCTCTATGTTCCTCTAATGTGCAAAGCCCTTCGTTAATTGGCCATGGGCCAAAAGCAGCATTTTGGGATGAAATAAAAGCTGCAGTTTCTATTCCTTGTTCCTTATATGTTCTTGAGCACTCCATAAAATGTTTTCTAGATAGGCCAGTATATCTATGAGGGTAAAAATTATGACATCCAATAAGATTGTCTTTGTTAGGAGCATAGGACAAAATATTATCTAAATATTTAGTTCCATTACTCATATTTAACTCTATCTTCAAGCCATAAGGATTAAAGGTCATTATACTCTCTTCAATTCCACTGAAGCCTAAATCTAGTCTTATGCCTTTTAGGCCTAATTCATAAAAGAATTTTAAATCCTTATAATCAATATTGAAGTCATGAAACACTGAAGGAGATACATCTGCTACTACTTCCATTCCTAAGGATTTAGCATAATTCATGATTTCTCCAAATTCTCTAATAGATTTTTCTTTATCATCTTTCATTGAAATAAGGCAGGTAAACACTCTGACAAATCCATACTTAGCAGCAAGCTTTAAGTATTCAAGGCTTTCTTCTTTAGATGAGTTTTGAGGATATATAGACACTCCTAGCTTACGCATCCTTATACCCCCCATTTGTCATTTCACTCATCCTAGAATATAGCTCAATAAATTCAGTTGCCATATCCTTAACTGTTATAGCATTCATTAGATGGTCCTGTGCGTGAATGAGAAGTAATGATATATTTGTTCTATCGCCTTGAGCTTCAGAATGAATTAAACTTGTTTGAAATTTATGTGCTAAAGATATTTTTTGTTCTGCTTCTTCTATGCTCTTTTTAGCTTTATCTAGCTCTCCAGCTTTAGCATGTTGTATTGCTTCCATACTAGAGCTTCGAGCTTCTCCGCTGTAATTCAATAAATTCATAATAATCATCTCAAATTCCATGTCTCTCTCTCCTTTTAATGTCTGTAAAACTGTGGTAAATATTCTTTATTTGCAGCTAATATATCATCTAATACATTTTTAGCTAATTTATAAGATGCAACTAGAGGATTGGAAATCAAAGCAAACAACGCTTTTTCATAGTCACCATTAACAGCTGCTTCTACAGTAAGCAGTTCATAATCCTTAATAGCCTGTACTAATCCATGTAAACCTATAGGCAAATCTCCTACGCAAATAGGACTAGCACCTGATTTGTCTATAACCGCATTAACCTCTACTACAACGTCCTCTGGTAAATTAGAAATAGCCTTCTGATTTTTAATATTTACTGTGTGTATCTCTTTCTTGTCATTATATATTGCACTAATTAAGGATACTGCAGCATCTGAATAATAAGCACCTCCTCTTTGTTCTAGTTCCTTTGGCTTTTCATCTAGATTTTCATCTTGGTACAATTTAAAAAGCTCTTTTTCTATTTCCATGACTTTGATTGCCCTTGTGGTTCTATGAGCATAATAGCTCTCTTTTTCTTCATTAAGCATCTCATCTCTTAAATAGAAATACCTATGGTATGGGCAAGGAAGAACCCCTAAAGCTTTTATTAGCTCTTTATCCCAAGCTAAATCTGGGATATTCTTCATAGTAAAAGAGGACTCATTGATTAGCTTTTCTAAAACCTCATTAGTTACATCTTCTCCATCTATATAAATTTTCTTACCATATACCATATGGTTAAGTCCAATGAAATCTATTTTAATTCTATTATTTTCCACATTTAAAATCTTAGCTACATTGTTTAACATTCCAATAGGCACGTTGCATAAGCCTATAGCCTTAACCCTTGAATATCTATTGATAACTTCAGTAATAATTCCTGAAGGATTGGTAAAGTTAATTAACCATGCATTAGGCGATAATTCTTCAATATCTCTACAGATATCTAATATAATTGGAATGGTCCTTAGTGCCTTTGCAAAACCACCTGCCCCAGTAGTCTCCTGTCCTATTAGATTATACTTAAGTGGTATCTCCTCATCTAAAGCCCTGCATTTTAAACCACCTACTCTAAACTGTGTAATTATAAAATCTGCATCCTTTATAGCAATACGTCTATCAAAGGTTTGATGTACTTCTATACTAAGTCCAGCCTTTTTTATCATTCTTTTTAGTAGGCCTGTTATTATCTCCAGCTTACATTTACCCGCTTCTACATCTACTAAATAAATTTCTCCCACTGGGAGTTCATCATATCTTTTAATGAAACCTTCCATGAGCTCAGGTGTATAGCTACTTCCTCCTCCGATTACTGCTATTTTTAATTTTTTATACATAAATACACCCCATTTATATATGTTTTAGTTTACCTTTATGAAGGTTACAAGCTAAGGACAAAGTCCTTAGCCTGTAAAAATAATTTTTAAGCTTCTATTTTTCCTTCAATTTCTTTTCTAGCCTGTCTCTCAGCTATGGCTACAAATGGCAGATAAATTAATGTTGCTAGGGCTAAGTTGACCAAAGCCACTACTGCTGCCAAAACTCCTCCTACTCCTCCTCCAGTAGCTAAAAATGCACCTACTCCTGGTGGTGATATCCAAGGTATAGCAACATAAGTTGGAGGGATTAACCCTGATACTGTTGCAAGATATGCCACAAGTGTGAGCACTGCTGGTGTAATTAGGAATGGAACAAATAATATTGGATTGAGAACTATAGGAAGCCCAAACATTACAGGCTCATTAATTTGGAATATACCTGATGGCGCAGCTAACTTAGCAACTGCTTTATATTCCTCTCTCTTTCTTACAACAATAAATATTGCAATGATAAGTCCCAAAGTCGCGCCTGAACCGCCTAAATGAACATATGTGTCGAAGAATACTCTTGTAATAGCATTAGGCGCAGCCATACCCTGTGCAACAGCACTTGCATTTGCTTCAAGAGCAGGTAAATATAATGAGTTCATTACAGGATCCAGTATGTTTGCTCCATGAAGTCCAAAGAACCAGAATAAATTGATCAACATTGCAAGGACCATTGCTGAACCTACTCCTTGCCCGAATCCTTGTAAAGGTTTTTGAATTCCATTGTATATCATGTCATATAGGCTTCCTAAACCTGCTAGAGAAATTAAAAATGTTATAATACCGAATATTGTTAAAACAATAATACCTGGAAGCACTGCTGCAAATGCCCTACCTACAGCAGGAGGTACACTGTCTGGCATTTTAATAATTACCTTTTTCTTTGTTAGCTTGACAAATATTTCAGTTGCTACTAATGCTACTATTAGTCCTGTAAACAATCCCATTGCATTTAAATATCCCCAGTGAATATACCCCCAGCCTGCATCTCCATGTGCCTGAGGGAGGGTTGCAATGTAAGCAGCCACTGATATAAGTCCTGCTGCAAGACCATCTTCCCCATATCCTTTTGCTAGATTATATCCTACGCCAAATACAACTACTAGAGTCATAATTGCTAATGTTCCCCACCATACGCTGTCACATATTGGGTTCAAAGCAGATAAACCCGGTATCCACGCAAATAATGTATTTTTTAATAGTACTGCAAATGACCCAGCTAATACTAAAGGCATAATTGCTACGAAACCATCTCGAATAGCCACTAGATGTCTTTGAGCACCTATTTTTGCTGCAATAGGAACAAAGCGTCTTTCCATGAAACTGATAAACCTATTCATTGATTATCCCCCTTACCGATATTTTTTACTTCCCTTTTCCTCTTTTCATTAGTTCCAATGCCTGATTTAATACTTTTTCTCCGTTCATCATTCCATAGTCTATGCCGCTAATTACATCTACTGGTATCCCCTTAGGCTCTAAAACCTCCTTCATCTTAGGTAAAAGGAATCTAACCTGCGGTCCAAGTAAAACAACATCTACTTCATCAAATTGTCTTTTTGCATCTGCCTCTGCTGCTGCAAATATTGTTGCATTAATGCCGTTCTTCACTGCAGCTGCATTCATTTTTGTTACTAATAGACTCGTAGACATCCCTGCTGAACATACTAGCATAATTCTTATCATCAATGTCTTCCTCCCCGATAAGTTATGTCTTCTCTACCCTCCTTTAATATATTTTTTATATAACACACTAATATATAATGCACAAATCATACCAATTGCCGCAATAGTCAGAAAATTATATTCTAGCCTTATAAATGCTGATATTTAGCATTCTGTAAGTTAAAAGTGCACTAAATAATATATTTATACTGAAAATAAGCAAATTGTCTAAAATTCTAACTTAGATAAGTTATTTATATAGTCATTCATATATCTGTACAAAAACAAATAGTGTGCAAATCGATCGCACACTATTACACACTGCCATTGTTTAATAGGAATAACTTAACTATATGGGCTAATTCACTTTCCTCGATAGTTATATTATAGCTCTTTTCTAAAAGTTCCAAGCATTTTCTTATCTGACTGAACTCCTTTCTGTGTAAAGCTTTATATTCATCTAGATTTTCAAAGCTTTTAGCTTCAACACCATTTAAAATATTATCTACTAAAAATCCCATATGTAGTGCAATACCCATTTTAACGTCATTTGATATTTTAAGATCTAATACCTTTTCTATATTTCTTATTACTACTTTTACTTTATCCGCAACTTCTTCTCCTTGAACATTAACCATATGATCATTTAGTGATTTTCCTATTTTGAAAAATATGTCTTCCTCTTTTAGTATTTCTTTTATCTTATTTATTCCTCCACCATTTAATATTTCAATGGCAGATATGAAAGGAATATGTCCTGTATCTATATCTATTGTACTGACTACTGCTAGGATATTATATCTTTTTTCAAGTTCACTTATTCTCTTTTTGAAGCTGATATTGTCTAATATATTTATAGGTATTAGTTTAATTTGGCTTTCATTTTTTATTTTATCTTTTATTACACTGATTAATCTTTTAGATGAGCCTTCTCCAGTAAAGCATGCTGTTACTATAGCATTACTTTTTCTGTTATCCTTTTTTGCTATTTTTTCAGTGGGCTGAAAGTTTTTTTCTACAATAGAATCATAGATCTCGTTTAATTCATATCCCATAATAGCCTTTCTGCAAGCATCAATGACTAAAGGAGTACTTACCATATCAATAGTTCTACATTCTATCCCTGTATCATCCATAATCATGTCTCCAAAACTAACGAGGGACCCCATATCTACTAATATAATTGCTCCCTTACCCTCATCTATTTCCAATATCTTTCTTTTTGCTATTTCATACATGGTTTCAGGCTTCATACTGAGAGGCATATCTAAAGCCTCTGCATATTCTTCACCTATGAGACTATTAGCCACATCTACCATACTGCTGGCAGTTGCTTTTCCATGCATTATTACAAGGATTTTAACTTTTCCTTTTTCCTCAATATCAATATTAAATGAAGAAGTGGTAAAAAACATTGCTAAATATCCAATCTCATCTATAGGTATTTCAATGCTGAATTTATTGTCAATTAGCTTAGCTATTTTAGTGGCAAATAGAAACTCATCTTCATAGTTTACCCTAATAAAGTTTAACTTGGGATTGTATATCTTCTCTCCTCTTCTGATTCTTTCTATACTTCTTTCTAAGTGCAGTGCCAAACCTGAATAAATTTTTTCATCAAATTCCTTTTTTAAGCTCTGCTTTGCTAATAGCAGTATCTCTTCTACTATTTCCAAAACTTCCATATCTACTACTTTTGAAAGCTCTTCTTTCCTAAATTTATCTGATATATTTCCAATATATTTTTGAAAACGAGTTTCTATATCTATGTTCAATATCTCATTGGCCTCTTTTTCATCAATTCCTAAGTTTTTTAGTGATTCTAGCTTTTTCTCAATTGAACTATAGAAATCTTCATCATTGCTATATTCGACACTAATGTAGAGATTGTCTTTTTTGTCTTGGCTAAACTTCAAAATATCATCTGTATTGCTTAAAATTTGTTCAATTTCTTTTCTATGATATTTTATTTTCATTAAGCCCTTTATCACATGACTAGGCAAATCAGATTGACTTATAAGTATATAATTATCATTACTTGATTTATAATTTAAGAATGCCTTTGCACAAGCTAGCTGTATGTCACTTTTTAATTGACCTATATTATTAGGACAGTCATATAGTAAATAAGCAATAAGGGAATTTTTATTTATATATATGCTCTTATTGACTCTTAAGGATTCTTCTTTAATAAACGTTTCTATAAGAGCATATCTCTCTATTAGGCTTCTATCTCTTAATGGTGGGAGAGTTATAACCATAGGTATTCTTCGAGTAAATGTTCTTAGAAGATAAGACTGAGGAGATTCAGTAGTTGCAGCAATTATTCTTACATTAGCATATTCAACAGTATCTGTTGCTCCCAAAGGCCTGAAAAAACCTTTGTCAATATATGTAAACAGCATTTCCTGCCCCTGAGGAGATAATCTGTGTACCTCATCTAAAAATAAAAATCCATTATGAGCCATTTTTAAAAGGCCATCCCGATTAGCATCTGCTCCTGTATAAGCACCTTTTTTGACTCCGAATATTTGAGCAGTCAGCAAATTAGGATTATCAGCATAATCTGCACAATTAAATCTAATAAATGGAGCTCCCTCTTTTAAAACCTTAGACTCAATTGAAAATCTATACATCAGCTCAGCAAACATTGATTTCCCAACACCTGTTTCTCCTAAAATCAACGTATGCAGTCCTCGAGGTGGATATAATACAGCAGCCTTAGCTTTTTGTATAGATACTGCTAGACTTGAAGTAGCCCCAACCATTTTATCTAAGCTATATGTATCAGACTCCAATTGGTGAGATAAGTTCTTAGATGTTGATTTGTATAAAACAGGCCTACCTTGAATCTTATCTACCCTGTTTTCCTTATGTAGGATATTTAAATATCTGCTGGCATTGGAACGGTCTATATTAAGTGCAGCACTAATATCTGAGGCAGAAACACCTTCAGGCATAGTTTTTTCTAGCTTACAAAGCATATCATACACTTTATCAACAATATTCACTTCTCTCACCTCTTGTAGTACACTCTATTATTATAATAATATATTACTTCCAAAAATTTATCCATTGATATTTTAATAGCTATCTGAAAAAATATATAGTGAGTAATTAGAGTGAGGGAAGCTTATATGAAGATAGACATATTATTTCACGATGAAAGCATAATTGTAGTTGAAAAACCACCTAAAATTCCGTGTCAAAGCGACAAAACTGGGGACAAGGATTTAATGAACTTATTATCAGATCAATTAAAGGAATGTGGTATCCAAAACCCATATTTAGGACTAGTTCATAGGCTAGATCGTCCAGTAGGCGGAGTATTAGTGTTAGCCAGAACCAAGGAAGCGAATAAGATTCTATCAAAACAATTATCTGAACACAGCTTTACAAAAGAATATCTCACAGTAGTCTGCGGCAAACCTTCTGCGCCACAAGGTGAATTAAGAGATTATCTTAAAAAGCTTGTAACTATTAATATGAGTAAAGTAGTCCCTGAAGGCACTAAAAATGCAAAAGAAGCTATTTTAGATTATAGCCTTTTAGCCACTGAAGAAACTAAGGAATATGGAAGTATAAGTCTTCTTAAAGTAAGTCTAAAAACTGGCCGCCATCATCAAATTCGAGTTCAATTATCAAATGCAGGATTACCTATTTGGGGAGACAATAAATATAATAAGGTTTTCGTCAAAAAGAAGGAATGGACTCAAATTTCACTTTGGTCTTATAAGCTAGCTTTTAGACATCCAATGAGCGACACTTTAGTTTCATTCACGAGCTTACCTTATGATGAGTACCCATGGAATGTCTTTAAAATAGATAAATGATAGCTAAAGCTATCATTTATCTAATATCAAAGGTATTTTTTAAAGAAACTCATTGGGAATTTCTATGAACAGAATTCTTTTATAGTCCTTTCTGGTTTAAATATATTTTTTCAAATTCCTCTGGCGGTATAGGTCTACTATAATAAAATCCCTGTGCTTTATTACACCCATTTTTCTTTAAAAATTCAAGCTGTTCTTCTGTTTCAACTCCCTCTGCTGTTACTTTTAGATTCAGTTCGCTGCCAAGGGCTATAATGGCCTTTATAATTTTTTCATTTTTTTCATTCACTTTTATATCTTTTATAAAGGATTTATCGATTTTAAGCTCATCTATATTCATCTCTTTTAATTTATATAAGCTTGAATAGCCTGTCCCAAAATCATCTATAGCTACACATACTCCAAAAGCCTTTAACTTCTTCAATATCTCAAGTGTATACCCAATATTTATGATGGCTATGGATTCTGTAATTTCCAAAACTAAATAATTAGGGTCAATGCCTGTCTCGTTGATTATTCTAAGAACTGTTTCTGCAAAATTAGGCTGTTTGAATTGCCTTGCAGAGATATTTACTGAAACCTTTACAGGCTTATATCCCTTATCTGTCCAAGACTTTTGCTGCTTACAAGCAGTTCTTAACACCCATTCTCCAATTGGAACTATAAGTCCAGTCTCCTCTGCTAAAGGAATAAATCGTGCTGGACTAATTATCCCTTCTCTTGGATTTTCCCATCGTATTAAAGCTTCCATTTCCACTATATCTCTTGTGCTTATATCTACAATAGGTTGATAAAATAGCCTTAGCTCATTGTTTCTCTCCGCTAGCCTTAACTCGTTTATCAAAATCAGATTATCCATTTCTTTTTCACTTAGCTCTCTAGTATATATATAATAACTGTTTCCACCGCTGTTTTTAGCTTTATACATTGCTATATCAGCATTTTTCATTAAAGCCTGAACAGTCTCACCCGCTTCTGGATAGACAGCTATTCCAATACTTGTAGATAAAAATAAATCATAAGTAGATACAATAAAGGGACTTTTAAATGCTTCTATAATCTTATTAGCTAAAATTACTGCTTCATCTTCGCTTTTTATATGTTTCATTAAAATGAGGAACTCATCTCCACCTATTCTAGCTAAAACATCCATCTCTCCTATAAGCTTAATTATTCTTTTACCAATCTTCTCCAGTACCATATCTCCAAAATCATGTCCTAGCGTATCATTTATTTGTTTAAATCTATCTAAATCAAAGTATAGTAGAGCAAATTTACTATTGCTTTTTTCAGCACTTTTAATTACATTAACTAAAGCTTCTGTTATAAAAAGTTTGTTTGGCAGAGATGTAACACTATCATAATAAGCAAGATTATGTATTTTCTTCTGATGCATTATCAAGTCTTCATTTGCCAGCCTTAGCTCCCTTGTTCTTTTGTCAACTTCTGCTCTCAATTTTTTATTCCATATAATGAAAAGCAAAATAACTGCTGCAATAATACTTGCTATTATTGAAACCTCTTTTATATATGACTCAATAATGTCATCTTTATAAATTAACTCTTCCCCAAACCACTTTTTATATATTTTGTCATAAATACCATTACTTTTTATTTTCCTTAAACCTTGATTTATAAGCATGATAAGCTCTTCATTTCCATAATATGTTGCAGGGCCATATTCAGTATCTTCAATTGGTTCTCCTACTATTTTTACTAGATGTGACTTTTTAAACTTTTGGAGGTAATATATACTGGTAAGCTTATTACATACACAGGCGTCTGCTTCACCGTTCAATAAAGCTTCCATAGCTTCTATCTGGTTTTTCTTTGGAATCAAAATGATGTCTGGAATATTATTAATTATCTCTTGATTTATATCTCCTTCTTGAAATGCAACCCTTACACCAGATAAATCTTCTATTTCAGCAATTATATTAGTATCTTTCATTACAAAAATTGCTTGAGAACTAACTACTATTGGATCAGCAAATAAGAATTTTTCTTCTCTTTCCTCTGTTCTATATATCCCTTGAATAAGGTCAACTTCTTTTCTCTCTAAAGCTTCTACGGCATCATTCCATTCCATAGGTACTAAATCAATATCTAGCCCTAATTCAATAGATATGGCATTCATTATATCCACATTAAAACCCTTATATGTTCCATATTCATCTACATATTCATAAGGAGGGTAATTATTATCTCCAGCAACACGTATAGTAATTAAATCTTCTGTCAGCACTTTTTCAGGGTTTTCATTTAAAATAATGAAAGAAAAAACAATAATCAATAAGAGGCAAATTGCTACTTTTCTTTTCATAATAACCCCCTCTCAAAAGACAAATCAAATTTTTATACTACTTTAAGGTTTCTATCTTAGTTTACTATCTTATACATACTTTTCCAAATTCCTTTAAAATATTTTACTAAAAACATAATAAAACACACAAACATTGCAAAAAATCTGTTAAAACAACAAAAAGAAATGCTTCTAGTGAAGCATTTCCGAAATCAAAAAAGTTTTTTATGATCACTTAAAACAGGTTTATGAAACAATCACTTTAGAAATACATATTTAATCATTTTATAAAGTTCATAAAAATACACAAAATGAAACTTTTTTAATTTTTATGCTAACTAGGCTTCTTATAAAATATTTTACTCAATAACCGTTCTCTATTTAAATCCTTACTTATATTATCGTAAAACTCCCTCCAGAGTTGTAGTACATGCTCTCTTGAATAATACATACTCCCTTGAATTGATTTATTCCTTGCAGTATTATAATATCTTTCATCACAATTTAACCTATGCAGTACTTTTTCAAACTCCAAATTATTATTTGCCTTTAGATAATAATCAAATAGGATATTTTTATATATATCTATATCTCTTAGAACTATAGGCAAATGACAATTCATAGCTTCCAAAATAGACATAGGAAATAGCTCATTGTATGAAGGAAGGAAGAAAACATCAGCCATATTATATACAGCATTCATACAGTCACGCTCTACAATTCCAATGAATTTAACATTTTTAGGTGGAGATTCCACTATCTCTTTTAGCTCCTTATAACCACTTGTAATCTTTCCAAAAGAAAAGCCTCCAGCCCATATGAATTGTATATTAGGCATATTTTTAGCAATTTCTACAAAGTCGAAAACTCCCTTTCTTGTCTGCACTTGACCTACTCCTAAAACTACAAATGCATTGGAATCTATTCCATAATTTTTTCTTATCTCTTTCTTTTTTTCAATATCATAAGGATAAAAATCTTTTGATGACACAAAATTAGGTATATAAGTAATTTTTCTTCTGTCTATTCCGTATTCACATAGTTTGTCTATAAAATACGGGTTTACAGTAACTAGGTAATCCATCTTATTATAAAATGTTATCATATACTTATAAAAAGCCTTTTTAAAAAGTATTGGCATATCTAAACTCTCTTCTATAGTCTCTGGAAGAAAATGAACATATCCAACTGTCTTCCCACAAATCTTTGCAAAGGGTAAACTTAAAAAGTGCTTCAAGTCTACAGTATGATAATGAGTAATATCAGAAAATTTCAATTTATTTACTTCCACTTTGTATTTATCTGATAAACCGTCTTTCACAAGATTTACTTGTTCTATATAGGCAGAAGCTACTCCTTGCCCTTTTACTTTTTCAGCAGATGACAGCATATTTATAGTAGTCATAAACACCACTCCACAAATATTTTATCCTAGTTATTTTTAGTCATCTGAAATTGAAAAAACACTTCAATTTTATGGCCAACTTCTCTCACAACATAATTATATCCCTAAAGTAATATTTATTAACATAATTTCTGTTAAAAACTTATTAATTTTAAAATCCTAATATAACCTTTAAAGCAAAAAAGCCAGAGAATTATTAATAAATCCTCTAGCTTCAGAAATTCTAATATTTTGTTATATACAAAGCAATTCATTATTTGGAATAAAGCTCAATAATATATGAATCAGTTACTTCTATAGGTATTTCATCTCTTTTAGGAGTATAAGCTAACTTCCCTGAAAAGTCTTCAATATCCTTTTCTAAATAGTTTAATACTGGTCCTTGTGTATAAAAATTTTCCTTGAACATTTCATTTTTTCTTGACTTTTCTTTTAATGAAATAATATCTCCTGGGTTTACTTTATATGAAGGGATATCTACTTTTTTACCATTGACTAAAATATGCCCATGTACTACCATTTGCCTAGCTTGCCTTAAAGTAGAACCAAAGCCCAGTCTATATACAATATTATCCAAACGGCATTCTAATCTTTGAATTAGATTTTCACTAGGATTCCCTAAAGAGGAAAGTGCCTCATCAACATACAATTTAAATTGCTTTTCTAATATGCCATAATATGCCTTTAGCTTTTGTTTTTCCAAGAGCTGCCTTCCATAATCAGACTGTTTACCTAAACTTTTAGCTCCCCTATTAAGAGCTTTTGGATGATTAAACACATTAACGCCAAGACGTCTTACCATCTTAAATCTTGGCCCCATTGGTCTTGCCAAATAAAATTCCTCCTTAATTTTTTTATTTTTATCCAGCAGCCAATGATATTATACTATTTTTGATAATAATTTGCAAGTGATATTTATTATCAAATACTATTCTATTAATCTTACTCCTCCCTTTATAAGTTCTATCTTCTTCTTCTTCAATAACACACCTAAGACTTTTTTATAAGTGCTTTTACTCATTTTAAGCTGTTGTCTTATTTCTTCTGGAGAACTATCATCATCTAGCATTAGGACTCCGCCATTTTTTATAATTTGTGTCAATACTCGTATAACATCTTCATCTGTTTGTTTTTGACCTTTTTCTTTTAAGCTTAAAACCAGCTTTCCATCTTCCCTCACCCTTACAACTCTTGCTTTAATTCTATCGCCAATTCTATAAGTCCAGTAAAGCTCATGCTTAGGTATCATAGCATCATATTTTCTATCTACTGCCACGAAAGCTCCCATTTCCTTATTTATTCTATAAATTATTCCACTAATTTTGTCATCTGCTTCATAAGGTGAATTGCTGCTTAATACCTTACTGACTTTCATAGTAGCACAAAGTCTATTGCTTTTATCTACATATACTCCTACTAAATACTCTTTACCCTTTTCCACCTTCCCAATTTGCTCACTAAATGGAAGCAATAAGTCTTTTTCTAATCCCCAGTCTAAAAAAGCACCTATCTTTGTATTCTCTACTACTTTTAACATACCTATTTCGCCAACTACTAACTTAGGTCTCTTAGTAGTAGCTATTATTCTATCCTCAGAATCCTTATATATAAATACTTCTATTTCATCTCCTTTTTTAACTCCCTCTGGTACTTGTTTCATTGGCAACAATATATCAGGTTCTGACTTATTGCCCTTTTCATTTAAATACACTCCAAAGTCTACTTTTCTAACAACCTGCAGTTTTTGAATTTTTCCTAATTCTATCATTAAACTCCTCCTCGGTACTAAAATTTAGTACTAGCTTTAAATATTAATTATTATTTTGTACTTAGCAGTCAATTACTATGTATACTCTTACACACAGTTATACTGTTGTTATATTATTTCACTATTTTCACTGTAGTTAAACAGTTTTAATAATTTGCCTGCCTCTCTTATATACTAATCCATAAAAACATGTTACTAGATTACCAAAGCTCACAGAGAATCAATTCTCTATAAGCCCAACAGCAGTAAAGTATTTAAGTATGAACCATAAAAAGCACCAAAAGTAATATATCTAAATAAATATCTCCTTGTTTAATAGTTTCTAACTCATCCTTAGATTTTATGGGAAAGTTTACTATATCTTTATGTGATAGTAAAGATGTGCCTGCTATAGATACCAGAGAAATGAAAAAAGATTGCTATCCATACAAAGGTTACAGTAGCAAAATGAGCTGAACTAATATATAAGCACTCTTTACAGCTAACCAACCATCTAATAAATCTAAGACTTCTGTAAATCTCTTATGAAATAACTAAAAGCATACTATATTGATTATATCACTATAACAATTTATTTAAATAGTTTTCTTATTGCAAATAAAATTTAATATATAGAGCATAATATAGAAAGACTTCATTGAATAAAGCTTTATAAATTTTAATACTCTACCAATGTTATTTTTTTAAGCTTAACTCAACTTATAGCTTATATTTTTTCTAAGCCTCAAAAAAGGAAAGTTTTCAAATAGAAATGTTAAATATCAGACTTGAACTTTTAAATTATTATAAAAACTTTAGAAAGGAATATAAACAATTATGGATTTAAATAAACATTTAGTATGTCCTGAATGCAAAGGAGTATATTTTGAAATGAAAAGGGAGGCTACATTCCTATACAGTTATAAAATAAACACGCCTCTTACAGGTGAATGGAGCAAAAAAGATGATAAATTGCCTTTTTTATTTGACTCTAGAGAGTTAATAGATAGTAGAGAATACCTTGAATGTAAAAGCTGTGGAACCAAATATGCTCACAGTATTGAAAAAGGCAGCCCAAAAATTCACCTTACAATACTGCAAAAAGCTGCAAGAGTAGACTATCAAGAACATCCTCAATACTTAGGATAATAAATAATTCTATGTCCATTATATTAAGTTTGGAAAATACCTGAGAATAACAAAAGAAGATAAGGTACTAACTCATAGTACCTTATTTTCCATTCCGTTATGCTCTACGATGCTTAATGTTTTTTTAAATCTTTTCCTCTAAGAAAATAATCTATAGGAGAATCTAAAATAAATCTTCCATCATTAAATCTAGGATCAATTTGAATCTTATCTCTGACTTGATTTAACAAACTAGTTAAATCTACACGTTCACTCTCATTAATAGTAAATTCAATACCATATTGATAAATGTTATAATCCAATTCCTTTGTCCATACTGGGCACCCGTGCACACTTAAATTTTTCCCCAGAAGTTGAGTTGAAAACTGTAAAATAATTTCTCTATTAGCTGGAAATCTTATATTTGAAACAAAGCATATTCCACCAGGTCCAATATTCTTTATTAATACTTTTGTATTCCCAACTTTAGTTTTTTGTCCCTCAACCTCTAAAATAGTCATATCAGCTTCCAATAGACATGGAAATTCAATTCTATAAAATTTTCTTCTTTCTTTATGAGATTCTAATGGTATATTATTAGCAGTAATATGTATATACTTACAATCTTCTAAAATTCTTTCAAATTCTTTTAAAGGTACTGGCTTACTATATAAATACCCTTGTCCTGTATGACATTTTAACTCTCTCAAATATGACAATTGCTCCCATGTTTCAATTCCCTCTGCTACTAGCTTAATCTTCAATTCTTTAGCCAGGTTGATTATAGAACGAGTAAGTATAGTACTAGTTTCATCTGAAGGAATATTCTTTATAAAGGATCGATCTATTTTTAGAATATCTATACTAAATGAATTTAAATAAGCTAGAGAAGAAAAACCTGTTCCAAAATCATCAAGAGCCACCTGTATACCTAAAGCTTGAAGTTTCTTGATATTAGACCTAACTTGTTCATAATTAGTTTGGAAAATGCTCTCTGTAATTTCAATAATTAAAAAATTCGGATTTAGTCCAAATTCATCGATTGTTTTCCTTATATTTTCCACAAAATTTTCTTCTAAAAATTGAATACTAGAATAATTAATAGATACTTTTATAGCAGGCAATCCACTATCTAGCCACCTTTTATAGTTAAAGCATACTTCTTTTAACATCCAGTTCCCCAAATTAACAACTAAACCTGTTTCTTCTTCTAAAGGAATAAACTCACTAGGAGGTACCAACCCCCATGTTGGATGTTCCCAACGAATCAAAGCTTCTGCTGCTAATATTTCACTAGTACTCAAACTAACCTGGGGTTGATAATATACCCTAAACTGTTCCTTCTCAATAGCCTTATATAAATCATTACGAAGAGTAAATCTTTTATAGTTGTGAACATCTATATTAGGATAATAAAATTCATATTTATTTTTCCCTCTTAATTTAGCTAATGACAATGCGCTATTAGCATGCTTTAAAATACTATTATGATCTTGTGCATCATTAGGAAAAACACTTATACCAATACTAACAGTAACATTTATCTCATACATTTTTAGCTTAAATGGGTGTGAAAAAGCATCTATAATCTCTTTAGCCTTGTATTCATACTCTTCAATAGTCTTAAGCTCAGATATAATAATAGCAAATCGGTCTCCTGAATGACGGCATATAAATCTTTTTTCTCTCAAAAGAGTCTTTAATCTTTGACTAACTTGAATAAGTAATTCATCTCCTAGTTCATAGCCTAAGGTATCATTCACATATTTAAGTTCATCAATTTCCAGCTTCATTAAAGCAAATGTATACCCTTTTTCTTTTGCATCATCACATTGTATTCTTATTTGCTCATTAAAATAAATTATGTTAGGGAGCTGTGTTAATTCATCATGTGTGGCAATATATTTCATCTTTTTCTCTAGTTCTATCTTCTTTGTAACATCCCTAAAGTATAAAAGAATACCTTGGATAGATGGATCAGATAATTGATTGCTTATATTGCCTTCTAGAAATATTTCTTTGCCTTTTTTAACTTTAAGGATAATATTACCTTGAACAGTTTTTCCTGGTTCGCTTAGAACTGATTCTATCATTCCTTTGAGTTTTTGTAGTTCTTCTTTTTCAAAAAACTTAAATGTATTTTTACCTATTAATTCTTCTGGCTTATATCCTGTGATTTTTTCTATCCCTTGACTTATGTACTCAATAGTTCCATCAGAAGCTAAAATTCCAAAAACATCACTTGATTTTTGAATTATAGCCTGGAATCGTCTCTGAATCCTATTTGCTTCTTCTTGTGCAATATCTGCTTTCTTCTGCAATTCCTTTTTTTCAGTAATATCCTGAATTGTACCATATATATAAATTGGCTTTCCATTCTCATCAAGCTTGAATTCTACCTGTTTACTTACGTATCTCACAGAGCCATCAGGCCTAATAATACGAAACTCCATCTCAAAGGGTTGTTTCTGAAAAAAATTTTCTAAAATTTTTTCTACTAAAGCCCTATCATCTGGATGAACAAGCTTTAAAAAACTTTCATACGTTCCATAATATCCCTCAGGATTAATACCATATATCCTATAAGCTTCTTCAGACCAATAAATTTTATTATGAACTACATCCATTTCCCAGCTTCCAACATGGGCTAAAGCTTCAGCTTTACCTATAATATAATAGTTTTTTCTTAATTGCTCCTCTAAAAGCTTTTTCTCTGTTATATCCTGCAACGTTCCTAAAACACCTACAACCTCATGCCTTTCATTAAATAGGGGTTCTCCTCTAGCTATGACAAATTTAACTGTCCCATCAGATTGAGGAATACGATATTCAGTTTCGCAGGATTTCCCAGCAAAATACTGCTCTAATGCGCTTTGTAGTTTAGCTTGATCCTCAGGATGAACTAATTTTATGACATTTTTAAAACCCTTTATAAAATCCTGAGGGTTAATCCCGTATATACGATACATTTCCTCAGTTCCATAAAACTCATCTTCCAGCACATCATATTTCCAATAGCCAATTCCTGTGGTTTTTTGAGGCAGTATCAAACTATTACCAAATGCTTTCAAATCATTTTCTATTACCTTACGTTCTGTAATATCCTGTACTACCCCAATTATTTTAGCAGGATTTCTATTTTCATCTGAAAGAATAATTGCCTTTTCATTAATATATTTTTCTGTTCCATTAAAGGTAATTATTCTATATTCTAAATCGTATTCTTTTCCTGCTAAAGCATTGTGAATCGCTTTTTTCACCTTTTCTAGGTCATCAGGATGTATATTAGAATAAAAATGCTCTAATTTGGCTTCTAAATTTTCGGGACTGCATTCTAATATATCATAGATTTCCTCAGTCCAAAAAATTTCATCTTTTAAAATATCATATGTCCAGCTTCCGATGCGACTCAATTGCTGACTATAAAAAATATTTTCTCTTAGCTGCTCAAAGATTGTCTTTATATCTTCTTCTACATAATTTGAATTATTAATCATTTCCTTACTCTTTAGCATATTCTTCAGCATCATCATATGTAGCCCCCTCAAAATGTATTAGCTGGTGGTTATCTAAGGAATACATCAATTATATATTAGTATTATGAGACAACCTTATTTCTTCCCTGGTTCTTTGCTTGATATAACTTATCATCTGCACATTTTATTAAATCAGTATATGCTGGCTCCTTATCTATTACAGTAAATAGTCCAAAAGAGCCAGTTATTTGTATTTCTTCATCTCCAACCTTTATAATTGCTCTTTCGATAGCTTTTCTTATTCTTTCTAAAACCATATAGGCTTTCCTATTATCAGTATTAGGTAGGCATATTAAAAATTCTTCTCCTCCATACCTTGCAACCCAGTCTATATTATTTCTAGTGTAACTCGATAATAATTGAGCAAATCTCTTAATGACAATATCTCCTGCGCCATGACCATAAGCATCATTTATATCTTTAAAATGATCAATGTCTATCATAGCAATAGATATAGGCTGTCTTTTATTAGAACAATTGCTGATTTCTCTAGGAAGCATTTGGTCAATATATCTTCTATTATAAAGGTTAGTCAGTGGATCCTTCATTATAAGAGTGTTTAAGTCTTCCACAATACTTTGCAATTTATGTTTTTGTTCCTGAAAAACGGTCTCAAAAACTAAATCATCAGTAATGTCCTTAATCAATTCTAAAGCTAGTGTATCTCCCTTTATTTCTATAGGGGTAGCAAACATTAAAAGCATTTTATCTCCATTATGCTGTACTTTTATAAAAGTTTTCCGTTCATTTATTGACCTATTGATAATACATTTACTGTATTCATTTTTATCTAACAACAATGAACAGCATAAAGCATCATCAGATATTACTCCATTATCTTGATTTCTAACAATTTCTTTTCGAATTGGATCTACAATTCTTACAATGTCAAAGATTCTTTTATATGCATCTAGTTGTTCGGATAGTTTGGATCCTTTAGTTTGATTCATGAATTAATTTCGCTCCTTTATTGTAACTAACAGGAAAGCTTGAGTTAATTTTTATACTTCCCATTAATGAGTTGTAGGCTACATTAAAATTTTTTATAACATCACTAATTTTGCACTATTTCTGTCTATTTTAATATTATGACTGTATTTCTTCTGAGTATAATTAATATGAATTATTGGTAGTCAAACAATGTAATATCTTGTAGTATTTTGTAGATTTAGTTCCATAATATAATATACTTCACTTGTAAGTGCAAATCAATTAAGTTAAATAATTAACAAGTAATTTACTTCCATGAATGTCTTCCTTATTTCTTTTATATTCTCCTTTTTATTTTGCTTTGTATATCTAGCATAATTCATCTTTCTTAAAATATTGTTTAAGAAATACTTACTTTGTCAGCTGTAAATCATTCTTGATATTGGATTTTTTGAATAATTTATATTCTATTGTTAAAAAATAGATTGAGAAATAACTATACTATTTTAGGAGGAATAATATGGATTTAAGCAAATATACAAGTTTTAAAGAACTTCCTAAATCTTATTGGATAGCATCTACTGAGAATACAAATTATCCTGCTTTCTCACAGGATATGAAAATTGATGTTGTAATCATTGGCGGAGGTCTAGTAGGCATCCAGTGCGCATATTTTTTAAAAAAAGAAGGACTAAAAGTAGCTCTACTTGAAGCAAATCGTATAGGTAGTGGAACTACAGGATACACTACTGCAAAAATCACATCTCAGCATGGTTTGATTTATAGCAAAATAAAAAATCAAATGGGAGAAGAACTAGCAAGACAATATGCAGAGGCTAATGAATCTGCTATAGGTGAATACAAGAAAATAGCAGAAGAAAACAACATTGAATGCGATTATATCCCTCAATCTTCTTTTATATATACACAAGATGATAGCTACATTCAAAAAATCAGTGATGAAGTTGATGCAGCTTCAAGGTTAGGAATCAAAGCATCATATGTAGAAGAAATACCTTTTCCAATACCGATAAAGGCTGCAATCCGTTTTGATAATCAAGCTCAATTTCATCCGCTTAAATATATCACTGCTTTAGCCAAAACTATCCCTGATAATGATTGTCACATCTTTGAAGAAAGCAGAGCTATTACCATTGATGAAGAAGGAAGCAATTACATAATAACAACTGAACAAGGAAGCAAAATTATTGCTAAAATAGTAATCATTGCATCACATTATCCGTTTTACAATAAACCTGGGATGTACTATGCAAGGATTTATCAAGAAAGGTCCTATGTGCTAGCTGTAAAGGCAAAAGAAAAATACCCCGGTGGAATGTACATAAATGCAGAGGATCCTACTCGTTCTCTCAGACATCAGCCTCACTTGAATGGTGAACTCATATTAGTTGGCGGTGAACACCATAAGACTGGACAAGGCAAAGATACTACTAAGCACTATGAAGCATTAGTTGACTTCGCCAAAGATATCTTTACTATAGATGATATTCTGTTCAGATGGTCTACTCAGGACTGCATGACAGTAGACGGAATACCTTATGTGGGATATTTTAATCCTAATACTCCTAATCTATATATTGCTACTGGTTTTCAGAAATGGGGTATGACAAACAGTATGGTATCTGCAATGTTAATTAGAGACTTGATAGTTAAAGGTAAAAGTCCTTGGCAGGATGTATATAATCCTTCACGTAAAACCATCCTAGCTTCAGCAAAAGATTTTGTCGTTCAAAATCTTAATGTAGCAGAACAGCTTATAGACGGTAAGCTTTCTCCAGTCCCTGATGATGTAGATGTTAAAGCTGGAGAAGGTAGAATAGTTATGGTTGATGGAAAACGAGCTGGTGCATATAAAAATGAAAAAGGCAATCTGCATTTAGTAAACACAACTTGTACACACATGGGCTGTGAATTAAATTGGAATTCTGCAGAAAGAACTTGGGATTGTCCTTGCCATGGTTCGAGATTTACATATGATGGGAAAATAATTGAAGGACCAGCTACAAAGCATCTAAGCTTCTCTAATGATGTAAATACCTTCAAAAAGCTATTACAGGAAGATTTTTAAAAAATACTTCTAATGAATTATTGCTAAACCAGTATTATACTAAGAAATCATTCACCAACTTTCAATACGACAATTCATAAATTATAAATTATAGACTAATATATTCTAAAAATATATAGAGTATCACAAAGCTATTAAACAAGCAGTTGCAGATACTCTATTTTTTATAAATCATTTTTTATACACCTTTGCTACAAACTAAAAATATGGATAGTTAGCACTTCCATAGGAATTTCTTTGATACCTGTACTCTTCTGTTATTTTCAGAATCTTAATTCTGCTTTTTGCATAAAGAGAGGCTGTGCCCAATGAGTTCATTCATTGTGCAACAGCCCTTTGTACTTTTTGACGATATATTAAGGAATGTGAATTTTTACAATTTAGCTTTAGCTCTTTCTAAAATAGCTTCTACTCTCTCCTTTTCAGGTATTATCCTTGCATTTTTTTCATCATAAGCATATAATGCTCCGCTTACCATTCTTGTTTTTAATTCTCCCTTTGCAATACTTGACCCCTTTAACTGAGGAGCATCTAATAATCCAATTTCAACCGCTTTAACTAAAACATCTGGATCTGTTAAAGGATCATCTGATTTTGAATCAAGCATTTTTATGGCGTCTATAATAATCATAGCATCTTCAATTAATTCATCTTTTCTCCTTTGAACATTTGAGTCCTTAGTTAAATCTATAGAACCTAAAAACTCATTCTTTAGTATACCCCTTACTATTTTGCAGGACTCTATAACATCTTCTGCTTCTGCAGCATGATGTGCTTCACAAAAGCCTACAACATGATAAATATGAGGTCTAATAGCTATAGCTAAATATGCAGATGCAGCTAGCTGTCCTTTTGCTTGGCTTAAATCAGCTGGAAAACTTGCCAATCCTGCCCTAGCTTGACGATATACTTTAAAATCATCATCTACTAGACTTTCAATTAACTCAATTTTTGCTAACATCTTTCCTAAGTCTTTTTCTGGTGAAATATTTGCTGGCACATTAAACATGAACTGCGCTATGTAGTCCCTTACTCCCATCTTTTTCGCATTATATGCTGCTAGGTATGCAGCAGCTACTCCTATGGCATCATGGGCATCTCTTAAGCTCCAGTGATGAGGATCATTCACTTCTACTGGAATATTTCTCTGACCGTGCCAAGCCATAACCTGCTGATTTTCTATTATTGCATCTCTTAATTTCCTTGGTCCTCTTTTATCAAGTTCTGAATACCAGAATAATGGTACTGCACACCAAGCGTTATTTATAGTATCTTTCAAAACCTCAGCAAATCTAATTATATTTTTAGTCCCACTATAAGACCTTAGAAGAGGATAATTTCCTCTTTGAGCTGCATTATACAGCTTCTGTAAATCTTCTACAGTCCTAATAGGTACTCCACCAGCACCGCTTAGGTTTTCATCCATGTTTTCCTGATCGAAGAAAAACTCCTGAGCATTTTGATCTGGAGCAATAGATATTACGTCTAGTACTTTAGCTTCTGCAATCTTCTCTATAGCTTCTATGGTTTTTTCCATAGTTGTAAGTCCTAAATGATGTCTCAGTACTGGATATGGATACTTAGAATTTATTCTATCTATGATATTTTTTGGATAAGATTCTTCCTCTTGATTTTCTTTTCCTTTAAGATAAGATATAACCTCGTCTATATCTTCATGTCCATAGAAAATCTTATCAAATATATTATATTTTTCTGCCACTAAAGCTGTAGGTTCTGTGCCGCCAAAAAGCCATTGGATATTCTTTAATTTATCGTTTTGAGATATAGCTTCCTTTAGTTCCTCCAATATTTTATTTAATGGCTCTGGCGAAAGCCTATAAGAAAGTCCTACAATATCTGGTTTTTTATCTTCTATGATTTCCACTAGGTCTTTAACACTGACTCCTATACCTATAAACTCAGTTTTATAGCCTTCTTTCTCAGCTAAACTTAAAAAGTTCATTGTTCCTGCCACATGAACACAGTTTCCAAGTGTCAAGCCTATAATTTTTTTCATTAAACCACCTCTTCCAATCTTCTTCTCACTATAATTCCTTTCCTTGCTAGCATATGCATCTCAGCAATGGTCAAACCTTCTAAACCTAATCTATCTGCTGTTCTACCTTCTGCTCTAAAGTCTCTATTAGTCATTAACTGTGCCACATTAATTATTGAAGATATGGCTGGGGTCTTAATACCTAAGCTATGTGCTATGGATTCCATAGGCACTAAGCTATAAGGCACATCTTCATAAATATATCTAATCTGCAGTCCTTGTGGTGCTTGTAGCCCTTTATAGGCAGGATTATTCTGTACTGCTTCAAAAATGGTATCACCCTTTACTCCATAAGTTTCTTTTAGCCAATCAACTGCTGATAACGTATTGACTTGGAGCATTCGTCCCAATTCCATTCTTTCTCTATCAATTTTTTCTAAGAAATTTCCTATGGATGGTGTTATACCTTCTATATAGTATTCAAAAGGTGCGCCTCTCTCGATGTGTCCACTATTTAAAAGTGTTGGCGCTGGATGGAATATTGCACCGTAGTTATTAATGCTAGTTTCTAAAACATCTTTAGCGGCAACAAATTGAGGATATGCCTCATTGATAAGCTCTAAAACGTAATTGGTTTTTGTAGCTGGTATTGCAGCTAATGTTACTTCCTTTTTAGATTTAAAGATATGTGCATGATTATATGTAGTAGACCTGCAGGCATAAATAAAAGTCTGAGCTTCTGCCACTATAATATTGTTTTTCTTTCTTTCTCTCAATAAAGTTTCATATACTTCTAAAGCTCCTCCAGTCCGTCCAGGATTTAGTACTATTATTTGCCCATCTTTTAAGTAAGGAGCCATTTCTTTAGCAATGCTGTAGTGACCCATGGCAGGTATGGTTACCATAATTATGTCAGCGTCACTTATAGCTTCTTCTATATTGCTTGTTACTAGGTTTAATACTCCATGGCCGTTTTTCTCACCGGTGAGATAAATAGTCCGATCCTTCATCAAAGGTAAAATTTTGTCTAGGGTCCTATTATACAGGTTTACTTCATATCCAATCATAGCAAGATAACCTGCCATAGCAATCCCACCGTTGCCGGCCCCTATAACACAATACCTGAGCTTTTTCACTATACAATCACCCTCCCAAAATTATTTTAAATATTATGTTAACTTGAATTTTGGGGTTAAAAAAAACCATGGGCTACCATAGTTTTTAAATCAGTATACTATACTGCCCCCTTCTACGCTTACGAGGTTAGCTGTCGGGTTAGGGCTAAAGGGTAGCCCCTCCAAAATGGATTCACCCCTAAAGATTGGTTCCCCCGCTTCTTTCTTTAAAAAAGAATTCAGCGATACTATATTCATTTTTGACACAAATTAGACATAATTATTATGAAAATTATAACATAAAATTTTTATAATTACAACAAAAAAATTTCTATCTTTTTACTATATTTAATTATAATATATTACCCTTATGTCCAAAAAAGTAATACTTTTAAAAAAATAATTTACTACTTAGATAAATATAATATTGTTTACTCCTACTCATTTTTTATATAATCCTTTTTATTAAATAGCATCTAACTTCACCCTTCAAAATAAATTACCTATTTAGAAATATGAAAAGTATAAAATAAGGCATAATTTTGATTATGCTATTCCCATATTGTTTAGAAAAATATAAGTCTGATTTAGAAAGACTTTATAGAAATTACAATTTTTGTTTCTGAAATTTTCTTAATATTTAAAGGGTTTTTAAATTGAGAAATGGAATATAGTTTTATATTGAAGTATGCTTTCAAACAGAAAAACTTTATCGACAATCTATAACTGAATTTGGATTGCTATAGAGAATTTATAAATCAAAACAATATTAAAACAATATTAAATAATTATATTATGGAGGGATTTTTGTGGACAAAGAAAGTTTAAAGAACATGGGTTTTGCAACAAAAGCTATACATGGAGGACATAAAAAAGACATTGCAACAGGTGCATTAGTTACTCCAATTTATCAGACTTCGACTTTTGTATTTGACTCTGCTGAACAAGGCGGAAAAAGATTTGCTTTAGAAGAAGAAGGATTTATATATACTAGATTAGGCAACCCTACTAATTCTCAGCTCGAGGAAAAGGTTTGCCTACTAGAAGGAGGAGAGGCTTGCGTATCTACTGCTTCTGGTATGGGTGCAGTATCTGCCACTTTATGGACAGCTTTAAAAGCTGGAGACCATGTTGTAGCCGCTGAGACTCTTTATGGCTGTACTTTTGCATATATAAATCATGGACTAACTAGATATGGTGTAGAAGTAACTTTCGTAGATACTAGCAATCCTGAAAATGTAAGAAAGGCTATGAAAAAAAATACGAGAGTAGTATATTTAGAAACTCCTGCAAATCCAACATTATTGATTACAGACATTAAAGCAGTAGCTGATATTGCTCACGAAAAAGAAGACTGTCTAGTAATAGTAGACAATACATTTGCTACTCCTTATCTTCAAAAGCCTCTAGAGCTTGGAGCTGATGTGGTCATACATTCTGCTACAAAGTATCTAAATGGCCACGGTGATGTAATAGCTGGTTTTGTAGTTGGTAAGAAAGAATTTATAGACGAAGTGAGACTTTTTGGTATAAAAGATATGACTGGATCTTGCTTAAGTCCATTTGATGCTTTCCTAATTATAAGAGGTATGAAGACTCTTGAAATTAGAATGGAAAAACACTGCCAAAATGCTATGGAAGTTGCTAAATTCCTCGAAAGTCATCCAGCAGTAAAAAAAGTTTATTATCCTGGACTTGAGAGCTTTGAACAGTATGAATTGGCTAAAAAACAAATGAAGCTTCCTGGAGCAATCATTGCCTTTGAATTAAAAGGCGGCATTGAAGAAGGTAAGAAGGTTATTAATAACACTAAACTCTGCAAAACTGCAGTAAGTTTAGGAGATACAGAAACATTGATCCAGCATCCTGCTTCAATGACTCATTCTCCATATACTCCTGAGGAAAGAGCAGCTGCTGGTATTAGCGAAGGGTTAGTAAGACTATCTGTTGGTCTTGAAACCTGCAGTGATATAATTGAAGATTTGAATAATGCTTTAAATTTAATACTATAATAGTCTCACATAATAAAAAAACTCTATAAAAGCATTGGAATTTAATAAAGTTTTTCTCAAGATACTGTATAAGCAGTTTTTGCAAAATTAAAGATTATTAATCTACTTAAGTCTCATTAAATCAACTCCTTATAACAAGAATGTTAATTTGCTATTAATCATAAAAACAGTCTTTAAGGTCAGTGTATATGCCTTAAAGACTGTTTTTAGTTTAAAATATCTTCCTTTTTTATATTAAGCAGCAAATTGGCTATTGTAAAGCTCTGCATAAAAACCATTCTTAGCTAAAAGCTCTTCGTGAGTTCCTTTTTCTATAATATCTCCATCTTTCATTACTAGGATTAAGTCTGCATCTCTTATGGTTGAAAGTCTATGAGCAATTATGAAAGATGTTCTTCCTTTCATTAGATTTTCCATAGCTTTTTGAATCAGCAATTCTGTTCTAGTATCTACTGAAGATGTTGCTTCATCAAGGATGAGAATCTTAGGATCAGACAAAATTGCCCTAGCTATAGTAAGAAGCTGTTTCTGTCCTTGAGATATATTATTGGCTTCTTCATTTATTATCATATTATAGCCATCTGGTAAAGTCTGTATAAATCTGTGAGCATGAGCAGCCTTAGCAGCTTCTATTACTTCTTCATCTGTAGCATCTAGTCTTCCATATCTTATATTCTCTTTTATACTTCCTGAAAATAGCCATGTATCCTGAAGAACCATACCAAAGTTTTTCCTTAAATCTTCTCTTGTAAATTCAGTAATATCATGGCCATCTATTAAGATTCTTCCTCCATTTAAGTCATAGAATCTCATTAAGAGCTTTACTATAGTAGTTTTTCCTGCGCCTGTAGGACCTACTATGGCAACTCTCTGACCTGGTTTTATATCTGCTGAAAAATCTTTTATAATTATCTTGTCAGGATTATATCCGAATTTAACATTCTCAAAAGTTACTCTTCCTTTAACTTCTTCTAACTTAACAGGGGTTTGAGTATCTTCTGCTTCTTCTTTTTCCTCTAAAAATTCAAACACTCTTTCTGCAGCTGCTACAGTAGATTGAAGCACATTGCTTATTTGAGCTACCTGAGATATTGGCTGAGTAAAGCTTTTTATATATTGGATGAAAGAAAGTATATCTCCAACTTCTATAGTTTTCTTTACTGCATACCATCCACCTAACATTGATACTAACACATATCCTATATTTCCTATAAAGTTCATAATAGGCATCATCATACCAGAAAGGAATTGTGCCTTCCATGCAGAATTATAAAGCTGTTCATTAATTTCTCTAAATTTAGCAACTTCTTCTTCCTCTGCATTAAAAGCTTTCATTATATTGTGCCCACCATAAACTTCTTCTATATGGCCATTGACACGCCCAAGTGATTGTTGCTGGGCTTTAAAGAATTTTTGAGACTTTTTAACTATACCTGCAACTATTACAAGTGAAATTGGTAATATCAGAATAGCCGCAATAGTCATCTGCCAGCTAATAGACAGCATCATTATAAGAACTCCTACTAATGTAGTAGCAGAAGTAATTATCTGGCTCATACTTTGGTTTAATGTCTGGCTTACAGTATCTACGTCATTTGTAACTCTTGATAATACATCTCCATGAGATACAGTATCAAAGTATTTAAGTGGAAGTCTATTTATCTTTTCAGATATTTCCTTTCTTAAATTATAAGATACCTTTTGTGAGACTCCAGTAACTATTATACCTTGTATAAATGAAAATAGGGCTGAAGTTACATATAATCCTATTAAAATCAAGATTATATTTAATATATACTCGAAATCTATTCCACCATTTGAAGCCCCTGTTACCTTAGCTGCCAACCCTTCAAATATCTTAGTAGTTGCCTTACCTAATATTTTAGGTGCTCTGATAGTAAATATTGTACTTCCCATGGCAAATAGCATTACTATAATCAACTTTAGTCTATATGGTCTCAAGTACATAAGAAGTTTTGAAAATGTTCCTTTGAAGTCCTTCGGCTTTTCAAAATTTCTTCCCATAGGACCATGACCTCTTCTTGGTTGTGATTGTTTTACGTTATTTTGACTCATATGGCAAGCTCCTCCTCTGATAATTGTGACAGAGCTATTTGTCTGTAAACACTGCAATTCTGTAATAACTCTTTGTGAGTACCCATGCCTACTATTTTTCCTTCGTCTAAAACTATAATGTTTTCAGCATTCATAATAGTACTTATTCTCTGTGCAACTATTAGTACTGTTCTATCCTTTATTTCACTGTTTATAGCTTTTCTAAGTGCTAAGTCTGTTTTAAAATCAAGAGCAGAAAAGCTGTCATCAAAAATTAGAATCTGAGGTTTTTTAGCCAATGCTCTTGCTATAGAAAGTCTCTGTCTTTGTCCCCCTGAGACATTAGTTCCTCCTTGAGATATTTCTGTATGAATTCCCTTTTCTTTTTGGCTTATAAATTCTTTAGCCTGAGCTATTTCTATGACTTTTGATATCTCCTCATCACTTGCATCAGCATTCTTTCCATATCTAATATTACTTTCTATAGTTCCTGAAAACAGAACTCCTTTTTGTGGAACATATCCTATTTTTTCTCTAAGGTCATGAAGCTTTATATCTCTAATATCTATACCATCTAAAAGTATTTGTCCTTCTGTAGCATCGTAAAATCTTGGTATTAGATTTACCAGTGTAGACTTTCCACTTCCAGTGCTGCCGATAAAAGCTGTAGTCTCTCCGGGTTTGGCAGTAAATGATATATTTTCTAGAGCATACTCTTCTGCACCTGGATATTTGAAGCTGACATTTTTGAATTCCAATACTCCCTTCACATTTTCACCAAGTTCCTTAGGAGATACTGGGTCTTCTATTGTAAGCTTTTTATCTAGAACTTCAAATATTCTTCCAGCTGATACAGAAGCTCTTGGAAGTATTATTGAAATCATTGAAATCATAAGGAATGACATGATTATCTGCATTGCATACTGCATAAATGCCATCATATCTCCTACTTGTATTACACCATTATCTATTTGATGAGCTCCTATCCAAACAATCAACAGTGTAATGCCATTAAGGATTAACGTCATAGTAGGCATCATCACTGTCATTATTCTAGAAACAAAGAGATTAGTCTTAGTTAAATCTCTATTAGCGTCGTCAAATTTCTTTTCTTCAAATCTTTCAGTGTTAAATGCTCTAATTACTAGCATTCCTGTTAAAGATTCTCTCATGACGCGATTAACTCTATCAACTAACTTCTGTAAACTCTTAAATTTTGGCATAGCTACTGCAAATAGGACTATTACTAATGCCAGTATTGCTCCAACTCCTACTGCCACTATCCAAGCCATAGATGTATTTGTCCTTAAGGCTCTAACAACCCCACCTATTCCTAGTATAGGTGCATAAAATACTATTCTCAGCATCATAATTACAAACATCTGAACCTGCTGTATATCATTTGTACTTCTAGTTATAAGAGATGCAGTAGAAAAATCGTCAAATTCTCCATTTGAAAATGCAGTTACTTTATTAAACATTTTATCTCTTAAATTTCTGCCCAAACCAGATGAAACTCTTGCAGATAATAAACCAACTAATATTGCAGATGCCATGGATGCTAGTGAAATAAGTACCATTATTCCACCTGTATAGAATATATAATTAGTCTGCCTTTTGCCTATATCCATTCCTATTTCTTCATATTGAGTTTTGATATAATTTATTGCAGACTGATTTATTATTGATTCTGTCAAGCCTTCAAATTGCTTATCAATTTGTGTCTTCATTTCATCTAGCTGTTCCTGTGGTAAATTCTTTAATACCATATAAGGATCTACACCTTCAGGTAATGAAGCGAAAGGATTATTTTCTAGATTTCCTGATGTAACACCCTGAGGCATTCCCTTTTCTATACCAGCTACAATCAGCAAATATTTTCCTAAAAACGAGTTCATTTCTTCAATATTTTCTTTCGAATCAGTATCTAATATATAAAGGTTCTCATTTTCTATAGCTGGGTACTTCTTTAAATATTTTTCATATTCCTTGTCGGTTAGATTCTCCTTACTTATCAGCTTATAGCTATCGTTTACGATATTACTTTCTTCTTGACTTAAAAATAACTGTACTTTTTCCATAGTACTTGTTTTCATTACTTCAGGCACTGTATTGTCTATGCCATTTTGCTGAATCCCTATGTTTACTATATTAGACATATAGTCTGGAAGAGCAAGCTCTGCACTTGCTTGTAGGAAAAGCAGCCCTATAATTACCAATATTGTAATGAAAAATGGCTTAAGTTCTTTAAATAGTTTTAACATAGCTTCCTCCTTTGCATCTCAAGTTCAGTTTTAATACATTTTTTTATCATTTACTGCAGATAAATTATCTCTCATTTGCAGCAGTAATCTTCTAAAAACTATCTTTTCCTCTAATATAAAATTTCCAAAACATTCTTCCTCAAGTTTTCTTATTACATCCATAGCTTTTAGGCACGATTCTCTGCCTTTCTCTGTAATATATACTCTAGATACTCTCTGATCTAGAGAGTCTTGCCTTCGCTCCACTAAATTTGCCTTCTCCATCCTTTTAAGCATTACAGTTATTGTAGAAGGTTTTATGTCTAACTTGGCAGCTATCTCACTCTGACTAAGCCCATCTTTATTATATAAAGCAAACAATAAAGGCGGCTGCCCTGGATACATTCCTATTTCGTCAAATAGTACACGTGTACGATAGTAGTGGAGTCTTAGAACTTCTAGGAATATATAATATGGAGAATTTTTATCTATTTTTTCCATATTACAACCTCCATTAGTTAGTCATCAAACATACCTACTAATGATATCATTCTCATATTAATTAGTCAATATTCTAATTTTTAAAAACAACATATTTCATATAATTAATTAGCCGACTAAATATTTATTTAAGAAATAAGCCAACCAAGACTATATAGTCTGGTTGACTTGTCTTCATATCTAGTAAATAGCTATTATTTTTCTTTTAAATAATTAGTCACTTCATACTCATTTAGTTTTTCTTGATACCAATTTTGATATGCTTCTGGCAATTTATCTTCTAATATAATATCTTTTATTTTTTCTTTACTTTCTTCGTAATTTGCTTCTTTAGCTTCTTTCTTGTCTTCTACTTTGATTATGTGATATCCGAAGTCTGACTTAACTGGTTCGCTAACTTCTCCAATTTCAAGGCTAAAAGCAGCTTCTTCAAAGCTTGCAACCATTCTTCCTCTTCCAAAGTATCCTAGACTTCCTCCTGCCGCTTTACTTCCTTCATCTTTTGAATACTCTTTTGCTAATTCTGCAAAATCTTCTCCTGCATCAATTTTGCCTTTAATCTCTTTAGCCTCTTCTTCAGTATCAACTAAAATATGGCGTGCTTTTACTTGTTCTTCTTGGTCAAATGAATCTTTGTTTTTCTCAAAGTATTCTTTCATCTCTTCTTCTGTTATGGTAATACTTGGTTCAACAAGCTTCTTTATTTTAGTATTAATAGTAATATTCCTTTTAATATCATCCATTGTATAACCATAATATTCTAATGCTTGCTTAAACGCTTCTTCTCCACCATAACCTTCCATGATTTCATTAATTTCTGCATCTACATCTTCTTGAGAAACACTAATATTTTGCTTTTTTGCTTCTAATTCAATAATTTTCTCAGTAATTAAAGTTTCTAATACTTGAACCCCATTTTCTTTCACTAATGAATTATATAGTTCTTCCTTAGTAATAACTTCGTCATTCACCTTAGCAACAATATCTTTGTTTCCTCCACTTGTACATCCAGTTACACCAATAGCAAGAGCCAAAGAAAGTGATAATAATACAAATTTCCAAGTTCTTTTGTTTGTTAGTTTTCTTTCCATTTTTACCTCCAAAACTTAAATTTATGAAAAGGATACTGTATAAAGAATCCAATTCATATATTATATTTATTTTATATCACAGAAACAACAAAAAGTCTCTATTTATTTAGTATACATTAAAAATGTGAAATAAATATGAATAAATTGTGAAAAAAAATATTAAATTAACCTGTTGTGCTAGTAAAACTTACTAATAAAAAAACTCCGACAATTATGTTAACCTATCATTGATAACCATCACGAAATCATGATAGGAGGATAACATATGCCAGAGCTATATAAATATTCTATCAAAGAAATAGAAAATTTAAAGGATTTTTCTTGGTAACATATGTA